>Ga0315906_10000267_pt1 | contig 87921 bp, 77 predicted proteins | sample LakEriMetagenome_4_FD_203526 | JGI IMG/M metagenome (GOLD analysis project Ga0315906, IMG submission 203526) | Freshwater fungal communities from buoy surface, Lake Erie, Ohio, United States - Buoy 2 MA122 | ecosystem: Environmental > Aquatic > Freshwater > Lake > Lake biofilm | place: USA...
CCATATCAAAGGTAAACAACTGGGCCACCCCTTCTTCCATCAGTTGCTTCAGTCCTTTTTCCAATTGCTTGGTTTTCATGGCATCTTTGTTGACAACCTCTCTAAAAATCTCAGGAGAAAAACTTGGGATCCCTGTATATACCATATTTTCTCCTTCTGTCAGCGTGTCACCAATTTTTAAATTTCCGGTATCGTATAGACCCACAATATCTCCAGGAAAAGCCTCATCGATAATTTCTTTATCCTGGGCCATAAATTGGGTCACATTGGAAAAACGCAGAGGTTTAGGCCCTCGTACGTGGTGGTAGGGTCTATTCCGCTCAAACTTACCCGAACAAATTCTTAAAAAAGCAATTCGATTGCGGTGGTTGGGATCCATGTTGGCATGGATTTTAAAAATAAAACCAGAAAACTTGGCTTCAGAAGGACTCACCTCCCGCACATCTGTCTCCCTACTTTGAGGTATTGGAGCAATTTGGATGAAGGTGTCCAGCATTTCATTCACCCCGAAGTTATTCACAGCAGACCCAAAAAATACAGGTGCCACCTTGCCTTCCAAATACTCATTTATTTCAAATTCAGGATAAACACCCTCTATCAATTCCACATCTTCGCGCAGCTGTTGGGCATTGCTTGTACCAATTAACATATCCAAGCGATCGTCTCCCAAATCCTCAAACACCTGTCTATCGTCACTTAACTTGCGTTGGGAAGGAGTAAAAAGATTTAATTTTTTTTCAAAGAGATTATACACGCCCTTAAAGCCTTTACCCATGCCAATAGGCCAAGATAGGGGGCGAACCTTGATATTTAGTTTGGATTCGACTTCATCAAGAAGATCGTAAGGATCTCGGCCCTCTCTGTCTAATTTATTGATAAAACAAATCACAGGAGTGTTGCGCATCCTGCAGACCTCCATGAGTTTTTCGGTTTGAATTTCTACCCCCTTGACACAATCGATCACCATGATCACCGAATCCACGGCAGTGAGGGTTCGGTAGGTATCCTCAGCAAAATCCTGGTGGCCAGGTGTATCCAAAAGATTTATTTTAACCTGCTTGTATTCAAATCCCATGACAGAAGTAGCCACAGAAATCCCACGCTGCTTTTCAATTTCCATCCAATCCGACTTGGTCGCGGTATCAATCTTATTGGATTTGACAGCACCTGCAGTTTGTATAGCCCCTCCAAAGAGAAGTAATTTTTCGGTGAGGGTAGTCTTCCCTGCATCCGGGTGAGCGATGATGGCAAAGGTTCTTCGTTTGTTGATTTCTGAAGGCAAACTCATGGGTTGTAAAAATCTGGCTACAAAGGTAGGTAAATTTGCCCGACTCCTTGATTATCTCTCCAAAATACCCCCTTGCGGTCTTTCAGGTACTTGCTTAAAAAAGGTCAGGTAATTGCACCTGATATAAAAGGTAAAAATTTAATTAGGCAGGCTATTCTCCTTCTCTTATTCCTTCTGTTACAAACCTAGACCCTTCTTCGAGGGTCCCTAACAATAAAATTCGAAAAGTGCTTCCTTTTCCCAATTCAGATTGTTTGACAAAAATCTTTCCCCCATGGTACCCTTCCATGATGCGTTTGGCCAAGGTCAATCCCAAACCCCAACCTCGCTTTCTGGAGGAAAATCCTGGGTTAAATACTTTTTTAAAGTTCTTTTTCTCTATCCCTATCCCTGAATCTTTTATATCCAAAATGACAAACTTGTCACTATCCTGCTGCAGGGTAAGGCTAATCACCCCTTTTCCCTTCATCGCATCCACAGCATTCTTGCAAACATTTTCAATAACCCATTCAAACAAGGGCTTATTCATCAGGGCCATCAAGTCTTTAGAATCGGCATGAATTTCCCATTCCACCTTGGTGGAAATTCTTGGCCTAAGGTAAGAGATCGCCTCTTCGACGACCTGATAGATATTTTCTGGCTGTATGACGGGAGTACTCCCAATACTACTAAATCGCTCGGTGACCATACGAAGCTTGACCACATCTTTGTCCATCTCCTGAATAATTTCCTTGTTTTCATCCCATACGGGAGAATTACGCAGGTAATCTATCCATGCCATCAAGGAAGCGATAGGAGTCCCCAGTTGGTGGGCAGTTTCTTTTGTCAAACCTGCCCACACCCGATTTTGCTCAGCGATTTTGCTTTGATTAAAAACCGCATAGGCTAAGCCTCCAAAAAGAAGGATCACCCCCAATTGAATGTATGGGTAATAGCGAAGATTGGTCAAAAGCTCAGAATTGCGGTAATAGACCCGAATATCAGATTCTTCCAGCAAGATAGGTTCGTATTCCTCTTGCATCTCCGCCAATTCTCTTTCCAAGGTCTTGGTGGAATCTTGTGCAGAAGCATTGTTCCTGAAATTGATATTTCGAAAATCAATAGGTGTTCCTTCCGAATCCACCATAATGATAGGAAAGGAATAATTTTGTTGAATTATCTCCTGATTGATAAATGTGAGGTTTTCCGAGGTAGTAGCTGCATATTCCAATGCAGAGGAAAACAACTCGATCTGCCTACCCTCCCGCTGCTTCAACTCCTCCACCAAGCGATTGGTATACCAAATAGATCCTAATCCCAAACTCAATGACACTAAAAAAACCAGCCACTTGACCTGTTTTTTGTTTTGGTACACATCGATACTTGCCAGATCTTGAAATCTGTTTTTCATCACATGCAGATTGAGGTACAGCAATAACTACCGTTCTACAATAATAGTATAGTTAAAGATGGGAAAAACTGAACTCTTCTCCCTCATGGATGTGAAAAAATGTACTGCTAATCACGTCTCTTCCTAATAAATCACTTGTCCACTACCTAGAGTGCTATTTGGAACGTATCCATTTCCACAAAAGTTTGTAGGAAGGTTTTGTTCCATGGCTTAAAATACCAATGCGGTAAATTTTTGCTGCCAGCTGCGTAGTTAGCAAAAATCCTGCAACAAGGAGGCCTAGGGAAAGGGCCAGTTCCCAAAAAGGTACCCCATAACTAATCCTTCCCATCATGGCAATAGGAGAGGTAAAGGGGAATATCGAAAGCCAAAACGATGTGGTGCTATTGGGATCCTGCAAAACAAATACAAACAAACCCAAATACGCTACAATCAAAGGTATGGTAATGGGAAACATAAATTGTTGAGCATCGGAAGGACTATCCACTGCAGCTCCTACCGCAGCAAATAAGGCTCCATAGAGCAGGTAGCCGCCGAGAAAATATAGAATAAAAGACACTAGTAGGGATACAAAATCAATTCCATGAATCACCTGTAGCATAGCCCCAAGATCCCCTTGATTTTGTGCCATAGCCATGGCCTCTGGACTTGTCATTTCCAGGGCCTGTTGCTGAGGCATTTGAATCCCCAAAACACCCAAGACCAAGGAGGAAAGTACAGAAATCAAAATCACCCAAATCAAAAATTGGGTAAGCCCCACTGCGCCAATACCTACAATTTTTCCCATCATCAATTGAAATGGCTTCAAGGAAGAAACTAAGATTTCGACAATACGGGAGGACTTTTCCTCGATGACCCCCTGCATGATTTGATTTCCGTAAAGAAATATAAATAGATAGATCAAAATGCCGGATAGAAATCCAAGCCCATAATTGACACCTGCATCGGTGAGCACCTCTTCTCCGGAATCTTGCAAGGTCAAGGACTGTATAGATACCTCTGTCTTGATTTCTTGAAGAATCTCCGGATCAATCCCTTCATTAAATAAGCGTTGATTTTCAATTTTTCTTTTCAAGGCTGATTCTAGATAGCCGATCAAGGAAAGGCTTGGGTTTTCTAGTCCATAAAACTGAATTCCCTTAGGGTCTTTCAAGTCCAGAGGAGGTAGGTACAGGACCCCGTACCTCTTTCCCTCCTTTACCCAAATCTTGGCTTCTTCCACGCTTTTTGCTGAGGAGCTAAAGGCATATTGCTCGGAGCTCTCCAAGAAAAATAAGCCCGTCTCGTCTACCACTTCGATGACCCGGAGCTCTTGATTTTCCATTTCTTCCACAGCAATCCAAACAAAAACACCCATAATCGCTGGAAAAATCAAAGGAGTCAATAGGGTAGCGATAAGAAAGGATTTCTTTTTCACCCTAGCAAGGTATTCTCTCTGTATTACTAAAAACACCTTATTCATTGGAATTGGCCTTTACCTGTTGGATAAATAGTTGTTCCATACTCGGGACTTGTTCTTGGAAACTAAGGACTTCCCCAAAGTGCATCAGTTCTGTCAATAGTTGATTAGGGCTTTGACCACCCATAGGGATTGACAAGCGAAGTTGCCCTTGCTTGGACTCCTCTACAGTCCAGAAAGCAGGCAATTCTTTAGACACCTTATTTAGCACAACTTGGGCACGATCAGATCTGAATTGCGATTTTATCTCGTTGATGGTTCCATCTAAAATTTTTTTCGATTTATGGATCATGGCTACCTGATCACAGAGCAGTTCTACGGATTCCATGCGGTGAGTACTCAGGAGGATGGTAGTCCCCTGCGCTTTCAAATCAAGGATTTCATTTTTCACCAATTCAGCATTCACTGGATCAAATCCTGAAAAGGGTTCATCCAAAATCAATAGGCTTGGGCCATGGATTACCGTAGCTATAAATTGAACCTTCTGTGCCATTCCCTTGGAGAGGTCTTCAATTTTTTTTGATTTCCAAGAGGATATATCCATTTTTTCAAGCCAATAGGACACTCTTCGTTTGGATTCTTGCGCGTCTAAGCCCTTGATTCGTGAAAAATAAATCAATTGGTCGGCGACACTCATTTTTTTGTACAATCCCCTTTCCTCTGGTAAATAGCCTATTTTCTGAATCGTCTCAGCAGAAAGAGGCTTGCCCTCCAAAGCTACCGTACCACTATCCTGCTCAATGATTTGATTGATGATCCGAATGAGGGTAGTTTTTCCAGCACCGTTGGGGCCCAAAATTCCAAAAATAACTCCCACAGGGACTTCAAGATCTAAGCGATTCAGGGCCACATGGGTACCATAGGATTTGGAAAGCTGATTTATTCGGAGCATAACTTATTCTATGGTTACGGCGCCAACCCCCACATCCAGCACAAAATCCAATAAAGCAGGATGATTGGCAACATATCCCTTGGACACAAAGATATCTCCTCCCATTGCCCTAAGGTAGTCAGGAAGGACTGTTCGGCACAAAGGAGTTGTCTTGAGATGGATTCTCATGGGGGTAGATTCTGGAGGCAATTTTAAGTACAGGCTACCTCCTGCTACGGCAGCAAGAATTTGGGATTTTATTGGAGCTCCCTCACTGAAATTTAAACTGATTTCTCCATAATTGACTTCAATAATTACCTTTTTGGATTGCAAATAGTTGGCCTGCCGCAGGTCTACTTTTCCCATATTTAAGGTCACCAAAAGAGTGTCCATAGGTACCTGATTTGTCCTAGGGGTATCGTAATGGATGGAAATATCAGCACTTGCACTTTTCACCTTCATTTTAGAAATGGAAAGTTGGGAAAGGTCAAAATCTGCATTCCCCATTCCTAGGTTAAAATCAAGCAAATAGGAATAATCATCTGCCAATTGGATATCCCACGTATGATTTTCTTCGTTTTCAGATAAAAAGAGCTTGGAGGTAATAGACCTGCCCAGATTATCGGATTCGATATTTTTATGTACCAGGGTCGCGTCAACTACATCTTTAGCTATACTCGACCTAAACTCAGGGAGTATTGTGGATTTGAGAAGATGTCCATGGATATAAACGGGTAATGTGGAGGTACTTCCATTAACTTTAGTAAGACTATTGTAGGAAGAAAAATGCAAGGCAACCCGTTCTAGATCTGGCGATTCATTGATTTTGTATTCTTTGACAAATTGTCCATGGGCTAAGATTCCTGTCCAGCCAGTCAACATCAATAAACAGCACAATTTGTGTAACATAGAGGATGGTTACGGGGCAAGAAAAAAAAGGTTTCTAAAAATAGAAAAAAAGCCAGAATTGATTCTGGCTTTTCCTTTTTAAAAAAATTCCTTCATCCTGTCGAAAAAGGATTTCTCTTGCTTGCCCGGATCGGGCTTAAAATTCTCCGAGTGCTTCAATCCTTCCAAAATGTTTTTTTCTTCTTTAGATAAAGTAGTTGGTGTCCATACATTGACCATGATCAATTGATCTCCACGTCCGTAACCGTTGATATCTTTGATGCCCTTGCCCTTGAGCCGAAGCATTTTTCCACTTTGTGTCCCTGGATCAATTTTTATCTTCACTTTGCCGTCTAGGGTAGGAACTTCCACTGAGTCTCCCAAAGCAGCTTCTATAAATGAGATGTGTAAATCATAAATTACATTATTGCCTTCTCGCTGGAATACTTCGTCTTCCCCCTCTTCAATCACAATCAACAGATCCCCTGGAATCCCTCCAGGTATTTCATTTCCTTTTCCAGACATGCTCAATTGCATACCTTCTCCTACGCCTCCTGGGATCGTGATGGAAATTACTTCCTCTTTATTCAATAATCCCCGTGCATCAGCCTCATCCGGTCTTTTATCTACCAATTGTCCAGAGCCTCCACAGTAATTACAGGTACTTGCCGAAACCATTTGACCCAACATGGTATTCACCACCTTTTTTACTTGGCCACTACCTTGGCAGGAGGTACAAGTTTTGAAGGTAACTCCAGGGGCAACTACCTGTCTTTTTACTTTGATTTTCTTTTCCACCCCGTTGGCAATCTCACTCAAATTGAGTTTGATCTTCACCCGAAGATTAGTTCCCTTTTTGGTACGCCGACCTCCACCGCCGCCAAAAAATGAGCCAAATCCACCTCCTCCAAAAATATCTCCGAATTGGGAAAAAATATCCTCCATGTTCATTCCTCCCCCTCCAAATCCTCCACTGCCTCCTAGGCCTTGGTGACCAAATTGATCGTAGCGGGATTTTTTATCAGGATTGCTGAGCACCTCGTAGGCCTCTGCTGCTTCCTTAAACTTCTCCTCTGCTTCAGGATTGTTTGGATTTTTGTCAGGATGATACTGAATCGCCAGTTTGCGATAGGCTTTCTTGATATCCTCAGCGCTAGCCGATTTAGAAACCCCGAGTACCTCGTAATAATCTCTTTTTGCCATATCCTATTATGCTCCGGTAACCACCTTGGCGAAACGAACGACTTTATCTCCCAACATATACCCCTTTTCTACCACGTCAATTACCGACCCCTTCATTTCCTCTGAAGGTGCTGGAATCTGAGTTATAGCCTCCTGGGTATCTGGGTTAAATGGATTTCCAATCAGATTTTCCATGGATTTGAGTCCTTGGGATTCAAGAATTTTTACCAACTTATGAAAGATAAGTTGATTTCCTTCTCGAATTTTTTGAGCATCTACTTCTTGTTCCGCTGCTTTAAAAGCCCTTTCAAAATCATCCACCACAGGAATAAGCTCTTTCAATACTTCTTCCGAGGCGGTCTTGATTAAATCTATTCGTTCTTTGGCAGTCCTTTTTCTGAAATTTTCAAAATCGGAATACAGCCTCAGGTATTTTTCTTTCAATTCTGCTACTTCAGCCACCAATTTTTCCTCCTGGGATAAGAGCTCTTCTGGGCTTGATTCCCCTTCTTGAGAAAGTAGCTCTTCGGATGGGTTCAACTCTTGAGTTGCTTCAGTTTCTTGTTTTTCTTGATGAGAATCTTCCATGGGTATTTTAATCTTAGTTGGCTTCAAAGGCTTCATCAAGGAGTCTGCCAGAGAGAAATTGCTGACAAAGTGACACGATTAAGAATGAATTGCCTGCCAGATTAAATCTTTTAGTTGAGTTAAATGATATTGACTTCGAGAGGAGATAAATACGTGGGGCAAATCTTTGGGTAGTTCTTTCTCCATTTGTCCCATCAACTCCTCATCTAGCATGTCTGATTTAGAAATAGCCAAAAGTCGCTTCTTATCTAATAATTCTGGATTATATTTTTGAAGTTCCCCAAGCAAAATTTGATATTCTTTTTTGATGTCTTTTGCATCGGCAGGAATTAAAAATAATAAAATGGAATTGCGTTCGATATGTCTTAAAAATCGAATCCCTAGCCCTTTTCCTTCTGCTGCACCTTCTATAATACCTGGAATATCAGCCATAACAAAGGACCTGTCCTCTCGGTATCCCACCACCCCTAGGTTGGGTACCAAGGTGGTAAAAGGATAATCTCCAATTTCTGGTTTTGCAGCTGAAAGGGCCGATAGCAAGGTGGATTTACCTGCATTAGGAAATCCTACCAAACCTACATCGGCGAGCAATTTCAATTCGAGTATGATCCATTCTTCTATCCCCTCTTCCCCAGGCTGAGCAAAATGGGGGGCTTGATTGGTGGCCGTCTTGAAGTGATCATTTCCCAATCCTCCTCTGCCCCCTGAGGTGAGGATTACTTCTTGTCCATCCTGGGTAATTTCAAATCTCTTTTCTCCAGTCTCAGCATCTTTGGCTACCGTGCCTAGGGGCACCTCCAAGATCACATCTTTTCCATCTGCGCCTTTTCGTCTTCCACCCTCTCCCCCTTTTCCTGGTTCTGCAATGACGTGTTTCTTGTACTTCAAGTGGAGTAAGGTCCACATCTGAGCGCTTCCTCTGAGAATTACGTGTCCTCCACGGCCTCCATCTCCCCCATCAGGACCTCCCTTTGGGACGTGCTTTTCCCTACGAAAATGCACTGAACCCGCTCCCCCAGCACCAGAGCGCGAACAAAATTTCACGTAATCGATAAAATTGGACTCAGCCATGGAAGAGAAAGAAAAAAGGCTAAGCCCTAGAGCCTAGCCAAGTCTTGGAAGTGCAAATTTAAGAAAAGCTGTGATTTACATGCTATCAATAATGGAGGAGATTTGTGTAAAAATCTCATCTATTTTTCCCACTCCATTGATTTGATGAAGTTTGCCTTGATTCTTGTAAAAGTTGGCCACAGGCAAAGTTTCGTCTACATACACCTGAATGCGGGTTTTAATTTTTTCCTCATCCTGGTCATCACTTCGGCCTGAAGTTTTTCCTCTCTCTTTAATTCTTTCTTTGAGAATTTCTTGAGGCACTTCCAAAGCCACCATCCCGGAAATGTGCATGTCGTGCTCTTGAAGCATGGCATCCAGAGCTTCTGCTTGCGCAGTGGTTCTTGGAAAACCATCAAAAATAAAGCCTTTGCTATACGTGGTGTTGGAAATTTTATGCTCAACCATTTTGATAACTACTTCGTCTGGAACCAAGTGTCCTTGGTCCATATATTTTTTAGCAAGTAGGCCCAGCTCTGTTCCTTCGCCCAAGTGCTTGCGAAATAAATCTCCCGTAGAAAGGTGGGTCAAGCCATAGGCTGCGATGAGTTTTTCACTTTGAGTACCTTTTCCAGCTCCAGGAGGGCCGAAGAGAACAATATTTAGCATGTATACCTAAATTTTAAAGGGTGCTTAGCTGATAAATGTCGGGGAAATTTCTGCCTAAACCGTCGTAGTCCAATCCAAATCCGACGACAAATTTATTCGGAATTTCAAAACCCACATAATCCAAGGCATAATTATGCAAAAAGGCCTCTTTTTTGAAAAGTAAAGTGGCAATGGCCAAACGCTTGGGCTTTTGCTCTGCAAGGAATTGAGTCAAAAAAGCCATGCTGGTGCCGGTGTCCACGATATCTTCTACGATTATTACATTTTTCCCTTCAATAGATTGTCCAATCCCAAATACCGTCTCAATCTTGCCTGTAGATTGAGTGCCTTGATAAGAAGAAATACGCAAAAATTCACAGGTCAGGGGGATATGAATGGCTCTGACTAGATCTGCCATGACCACAAAGGATCCATTCAACACCCCAAGCAATACCACTTCTTGTCCAGCAAAATCAGCATCAATTTGAGCGCCTAGAGCTCGAATTCTCGTCTCAATTTGAGAGGAAGTCAAATAGGTTTCAAATACTTTATCTTTCAATTGTATTTTTTTCATGGTCTAGACTTACAAGTGGTGGAGCAAATAACGGTACATAGCAATCATGGATGCTACATCTTGTAAAGAAACTTTTTCATTGGGAGTATGAACATGATCTTCTGCTGCCCCAACAAAACACCAATCCAAGGCATAGGGCGAAAACTGTACTTCCCTGCCATCGCTACCTCCATACGCTTCCACTTCTACTTGAAAGGGGATACCGCTCTTTTCAGCTAAAAGAAGCAGTTTTTCTAAGAATTTTTTTCGTGGAATAAATTTGTCTCGCAAGGAAATTACCACTCCCTGATGGTGCTGAATTCCTTCAGTGATCCAGGTGATGTCTGAAATCAAAGCCTGCTTCACGGGATACGTCTCTTGGATAAACTTCAGTAAAAAAGGCATACTGCCTCCTCCATGCTCTTCGTAGGTGGAAAATACTACCCATCCATCTTCCAGGGTTTCGCAGAGTTGCAAAGCAGCATAGATCCCCAAGCGATTGTCTAAGTAGGCAGCTTGTATAAATTCCTTAGTCGTCCTCACGTGTTGAGCAAAGGATAAACGTGTCCCTCGATCTATTTTTCTAGGAAAATCATGTTCCATGGATTCCTCCTCTCCTTGCAGTTTGCATGAAATCTCCCCCATGGTGTCTTCACCAACCAATTGGGTCCCTGGAATAAATTCAGGTCCTCCAATAGGAATTAATTGATTGGCATACCTGACCATGTACCCAACCGTGTCCATGTGCGCGAATACAGCAGTTCTTGGGACACCAAATCGAAGCAAAATACAGTCATGAAACGATTCTCCAGAATGAATTTCCGGTTGCACATTCCAGTGGTGGTGATGCTCAGCTATATAGGCCATCAACCATGCAGAAATCTCTGCTTCGTCTCCAGAAACTGAATTAATGTGTAGAATTTCATCTAGAATATTTCTTTTTGGCATAAATTATGTAGTGGAGCCATGGGGCTTATTTAAAGCTAAACTATTTCAGTAAAATGTTGTTAATTAAATAATTCCTGTAGTTTTGCATTAAAATTAAAAGCAATTATCTTTGTAAAATAGATTCAACTATCCTAAAATTTGAAACAAAAATTTTTTGTCATGAAAAAACTAATACTTTCATCATTAATGGTTGGCTCATTAGCATTTTTCGCTAATGCCCAAGAGTTCAACAAATGGTCTATCGAAACCACTGCGGGTTTCAACAAGGCCATGGCACCACTAACTGCCGGTTATTTGTCTCCTACCTTGAATGTCGGCCATGCAGACCTCGGAATTCGTTACATGTTCAACGAAAAGTTTGGGGCGAAAATTGATTACGGATTTGGATCTTTTAAAGAAGCTCAAGGCAATAGCCCTGAGTTTAATACCAAATATTTCCGTCTCAACCTTCAAGGAGTGGCTAACGTGGGAAGAATTATGAATTTTGAGACTTTTTCTAATCGATTAGGCCTGTTGCTTCATTCAGGTGCAGGTATAGGTGTAGTTAACCCTGAGGTAAATCTATACAATTACTTTAATGACCGAGTTTACACCTTGATTTTTGGTATTACTCCTCAAATCAAATTGTCTGAAAAAATTGCCCTTGTAGGTGATATTTCTACAATTCTTAATGGTCGTCAAACGATCACCTTCGATGGCGTCAACGCAATTCTACCCGCTACCATGCCTAATGCTGTAACCAATAATGGGTATTTTGGAGCGAATGGAACTTGGTGGACAGGTACCTTGGGCTTGAATATTTACTTAGGCAAGGAAGCACAGCATGCGGATTGGTTTATCGCTTCCAACAACTATGTCACCAAAGAAGAATTAGCTACCCAAATCAACGGAATTAAGGATATGTTGAAAGATTCTGATGGAGATGGAGTTCCTGATTATCTTGACAAAGAACCAAATACTCCTGCAGGAGCACGAGTAAGCCCTTCAGGTGCTACTCTTGATTCAGATGGAGACGGTACTCCAGATCACATGGACAAGTGTCCTTTCCAGCCTGGAGCAGCCGCAGCTGGAGGTTGTCCAACTGAAGTTACTAAAGACGAAGTAGATTACTTGAAAAAAGCAATCAATGACGGATATGTTAACGTTTATTATGCTTTTGATAGCTCTAAGCCTCTTGCTTACTCCATCAGCGCAGCACAATACATTTCAAACTTCTTGAAGAGAAATCCTGGAGTGAAGGTAGAGGTTAAAGGATATGCCGATGAGTTGGGTCCTGAAGATTACAACATCAAACTATCTGAAAGCAGAGCTAAAGCGGTGTATGATCTTATTGTAGCCTCTGGAGTAGATGCTTCTAGAGTTACTTACAAAGGATATGGAGAAGATACCTCTGTAGATAAGGCTTCAGCAGATGCCAGACAAATGGCTAGAAGAGCAAGCTTTGAAGTAAAATAATTTAAGCACTGAATATTTTAAGAGGCTGGTTTTTCCAGCCTCTTTTTTTTATCCCTATTTCGGTAGAGAAGCTAGATTTTTTAAACTCCTATTGAAAAGGGTTTTCTTCCCCAATTCATTCATTTTTGTTATTTTCGATTATGTTTATCCTCTCCAAACATCCTTCTATTGCCAATCAATTTTTGGCAGAATTGCGGAATGTACATACGCAAAAAGATCGCATGCGCTTTCGAAAAAATCTCGAACGACTCGGTGAACTTCTTGCTTATGAAATCTCCAAAACTTTGAATTTCGAATCCAAGGAGATAGAAACACCCCTAGAAAAGACAAGCGTGCTTTTACCCAAAGACCAAGTGGTCTTAGTAGCAGTCTTGAGGGCTGCCCTACCTTTTTTTCAAGGATTTTTACACGTCTTTGATCAGGCAGAAAGTGGCTTTATTGGCGCATTCAGAGAGGAAAAGGGCGACAAACTTCAGGTACATCTTGGGTACCACGCCAGCCCTGAGTTAACAGGCAAAGTTGTTATTTTGGTAGATCCCATGTTGGCCACTGGACAATCCTGTGTAGCCGCGCTAAACACCCTACTGCAACATGGAACACCAAAAAGTGTCCATATTGCAGCAGCATTTGCCGCTCCAGAGGGAGTCAGCTATCTATCAAGCTCCCTAGCCTTTCCCTACAGCTTGTGGTTAGGGGCATTAGACAAGTCCCTTAATGCCAATTCCTATATTGTTCCTGGATTAGGAGACGCGGGAGACTTGGCCTTTGGGGATAAATTGTAGCCCTTTTTTCCTATTTCACGCTGCTGTTCAAACCTGTTACCATGAGCGACCCCTTCATAACCTTTTTTGGAATCTACCTGCTAAGTATGGTGAAATTTATTGCTGGTCCAGTGTTGGGAACAGCCGCAGGATATACCCCATTGCAAATGATGGGGGTTACCGTATTAGGCATGATGAGCAGTGTTACAATTTTCACCTTTTTGGGAGCGCCAATCAAAAAATATTTTATAACTAAATTAACTGGTCCAAGAAAAGTATTTACCAAAAAAAACAGAAGAGTGGTGAGCGTTTGGAATTCTTATGGAGAATTAGGAATTGCGCTACTTACCCCCCTTCTACTTACCCCAATTGGAGGCACACTTATTTTGGTTGCTTTTGGATCCAAAAAACAAAAAATTTTTATTTACATGTTGGGAAGCGCCATACTTTGGGGGGCAATCCTAAGTTATTCTATAGATGGACTTCTACGCATACCCTTTTTGAACCAACTACTTCGCTGATTCTGCATCCTGGTCGGGCAAAATTTCTATGTCCTGAATCAACACTTTTTTGGCAATTTCTTGACCTGTTAGGGTGGCGGCCAATCCCCCCATAGCTGTTTCCTTGTACCGACTTTCCATAGAAGCCCCGATCTCTCCCATCGCTTCTATGCATTCGTCTACAGGAATGACGGCAGATACATTAGATAAGGCAATCTGTGCCGAGCTGAATGCGATTGCTGCTGCACTGGCATTTCTTACCACGCAAGGTACTTCCACCAGTCCAGCAACAGGATCACAAACCAAGCCTAGCATGCATTGAATGGTAATGGCTACGGAAGTAAAAATTTGATCCACAGATCCTCCCAAGCAGTGCACTATGGCACCAGCAGCCATGGCGGCAGCAGCACCCGTCTCTGCCTGGCAACCTCCCACAGCACCAGCCAAACTTGCTTTCTCTTCTATAATTAGCGCTATACCCGCCCCAATCAATAGCCCTTCAAGGATACTCTCGTCCTTAAGGCCATGGATTTCTTGTAAAGTCACCAAAGTGCCCGGTAGAATTCCTGAGGCCCCAGCTGTTGGAGCAGCAACAACCCTTCCCATACAAGAATTTACCTCTTTGGCCGCTAAGGCCCGAGCAATCAAGCGCTGAAATTCTGGGGACAGGACGCTGAGGGGATTTCGGTAAACCTTTTTTGCTCCATTGGTAATCATTCCCGATCGAGACTGCATGTCCTCTTCAAGGCCTGTCATGACGGCCTCTTTCATGACTTGATATGCCTGGGCCATCCTTTGCCTGATTGTTTCTGAACTTCCTCCCTTTTGGTCTACTTCGTAAGCAATGACCGAATTCACTAAAGAAATGTGATGTTCCTCGCAATATTTTTTCCAGCCACTAAAACTATCAAAGAGAAATGACATAGGTTTTGGGTTTATTTTCTACTTAATTTCCTCACGTTTAAGAGGATACGTAAACTTAAAAACTAAAGTTTACCTCCTGCTTAATCCCTGGATCCAAGCTTAAAGCCACTGGACAGCTTAGTGCTGCTTGCTTTAATTTTTGGCTTACCATGGGGTCTAAGGGTGCTCCTTGCCAATGAAAGGTAATTCCAATTTCTTGAATCTTCCTGGGTTGGCTTTGCATGATTTTTGTCGTCTCCCAGCTAAGCCCTTCCAAGGATACTCCTTCCCGCTCTGCAATAATGCCCATAATCGTCACCATACAGCTTCCCAAAGCAGTAGCGACCAGGTCAGTAGGAGAAAATGCCTCCCCTCTACCATTATTGTCTAAAGGAGCATCTGTCACCAGGGCATTTCCAGAAAGCAAATGAAGGGCCTCTGTCCTCAATTTACCTAAATACGAACTTTTTATAGTGGGCATAAACTCTTACTTTTAAATTTCAGTTATATACTATATTCACCAAAATTAGGGTATTAATTCCGACCAACACGAATGCGTACGCTTAAATTCTTCTTCCCAATTTTATTCCTATGTGTTGCTCATCAAGCTTGGGCCCAACGAGAAGATGCGGGTAATTACGACTACGACAAAGAATATTTGCTAGGGGTAAATAAAAATACCAACGGTGGTTTAATAGGAGGATTTGCAATCAAAATAGGTACCCGGATAGACGATTCCCAGTTTTCTTTCTTGAGTTTGGAACTTTCCAATGTAAAGCATCCAAAAGAGACTCGATATACCACCATATTGGGGAATAACTACGTTTTTGGAAAATCCAATTACCTCTATTCCATTCGCCCCCATGTAGGTAGAGAGATTATCCTATTTAAAAAAGCACCCAATCAAGGGGTACAAGTCTCTGCTCTCGCTGCTGCAGGCCCTTCTTTTGGTTTGATTGCCCCCTATTACATCGAATATGCCATAAATCGAGTGGAAACCGTAGTGGAGCCTTACAATCCTGCCGTGCATCAAAGTCGCTTTAATATCCTAGGTACTGGCCAATTGCTTCAAGGAATAAGTCAGTCCAAACTGGCATTTGGAGGGATGGCAAAAGCAGCACTGCACTTTGAATTTGGCTTATTTAAAGGGAATGTTACTGGGCTTGAAGTAGGAGCGATGGTGGAAGGATTTCACAAAAAAATCCCTCTCATTTTAAATGCGGAAAGGCCTCAGTTTTTTCAATCCGGCTATTTCACCTTATTCTATGGATTTAGAAGGTAATTGAAATTAGATTTTTGAATACAGCTCAACTACCTTTGCAACAAATCTGAATCACATGATTGAATTACCTGTAATTTCTGATCGAGACATGGGGCGCAAAAAGCCCGATTGGCTGAGAGTAAAACTGCCTATTGGAGAAGAGTATGCAAAAGTCAGAAAACTAGTAGATCAACATAAATTACATACCATTTGTGAAAGTGGGAATTGCCCCAACATGGGCGAGTGTTGGGGAGCAGGGACTGCTACCTTCATGATCTTGGGTAATGTCTGCACCAGATCTTGTTCCTTCTGTGCGGTAGCTACCGGAAAACCAAAAGAATACGACACCGATGAACCCAGGAGGGTGGCAGAAGCCATTCGCTTAATGGGCGTAAAACATGCCGTAATTACCTCTGTAAATCGAGACGAACTCAAAGATAGGGGAGCAGAAATATGGTACCAGACCGTAGTTCTTACCAAGGAGTTTTCCCCAACCACCACGATTGAAACCTTGATTCCAGATGTAAAAGGCAATTGGGATGCCCTCTACCGGATGATAGAGGGAGGTCAAGAAGTGGTCTCTCACAACATGGAAACAGTGGGGAGGTTGTACCGTATGGTTCGCCCTCAGGCCAAATACGAACGTTCTTTAGAACAAATCAAGCGAACCAAAGCATTTGGAAAAAGAACCAAAACTGGGATTATGCTAGGCTTAGGAGAGAGCAAGGAAGAAGTCTACCAAGCCATGGACGATTTGGCAGCGCATGGATGCGATATTCTTACCCTTGGCCAATACTTGCAACCTACCAAAATGCATATTGAGGTGGCTGAATTTATCCATCCAGATACCTTTGCCCATTACCAAGAAGAGGGACTGAGGAGAGGAATAAAATACGTGGAATCGGGTCCTCTTGTAAGATCTTCTTACCATGCCGAGCGACACGTGCATGTATAAAAAAAGGGCAGCTAAGCTGCCCTTTTTGTTTGGTTCAAACATCTTCCTTATTTGGCATATTCCTCCACGGGAATACAACTGCAAACTAGATTGCGATCACCAAAAGCAGAGTCAATTCTCCTTACTGTTGGCCAAAACTTATTTTCCTTAACAAAGTCTGCGGGGAAAACAGCTTTTTCTCGAGAATAAGGCAAATCCCAGGTTCCCGTTAGGACCATGGTAGCTGTATGAGGAGCATTTTTTAAGACATTATTTTCTTTGTCAGCCTTGCCTTCTTCTATTTCTCTAATTTCATTTCGAATAGACAACAGGGCCTCACAAAATTTATCCAGTTCTGCTTTGGTTTCTGATTCTGTAGGCTCGATCATTAAGGTACCTGCCACGGGGAAAGAAACCGTAGGGGCATGAAATCCATAGTCCATCAAGCGCTTAGCTATATCTTCTACTTCCACGCCTACCTCTTTAAATGCGCGGCAATCCACAATCATCTCGTGAGCTGCACGCCCTTTGGTACCCGTGTAAAGAATTGAATAATGCCCCTTTAATTTTTCCTTGATGTAATTCGCATTTAAAATAGCGATTTGCGTAGCTCTTGTAAGTCCATCCCCTCCCATCATGGAAATGTATGCGTAAGAGATGGGCAGAATACTAGCACTTCCGTAAGGGGCTGATGAAATTGACGACACCGCATGCTCACCACCCGTTTTTACCAAAGGATTGCCTGGTAAAAAAGGAGCTAAATGACTCGCTACGCAAATAGGTCCCATACCCGGACCTCCTCCTCCATGGGGGATACAAAAGGTTTTGTGGAGATTGAGGTGACATACATCTGCGCCAATTCGCCCGGGAGAAGTCACTCCTACTTGAGCATTCATGTTGGCGCCGTCCATGTATACTTGTCCTCCGTAGGCATGAATGGTAGCACAAATTTCTTGAATTGCCTCTTCAAATACCCCGTGGGTAGAAGGGTAGGTAACCATCAAGCAAGATAAATTACTTCCGTGCTCTTCGGCCCTAGCCTTTAGATCATCCACATCGATATTTCCCTTTTCATCACAATTTACCAGCACCACTTTCATACCTGCCATGACCGCGGAGGCTGGATTAGTTCCGTGTGCAGAAGTAGGAATCAGCGCCACATTACGGTGGCCCTCTCCCCTATGCAAATGATACGCACGGATAACCATCAATCCAGCATATTCCCCTTGAGCCCCAGAATTGGGTTGAAGGGAGGTGTCGGCAAAACCTGTAATTTCTGTTAGCCAAGACCGTAGGTTTTCAAACAACTCTTGATAGCCGGCAGTCTGGTCAATTGGCGCAAAGGGATGAATCTGCCCAAATTCTGGCCAAGTAACGGGGATCATTTCCGCCGTAGCATTGAGTTTCATGGTACAAGAACCCAGAGAAATCATGGAGTGCACCAAGGAAAGGTCTTTGGCCTCAAGTTTTTTGATGTAGCGAAGCATCTCATGTTCGCTATGATTGGTATTAAATACGGGATGAGTCAAATAGCTTGAGGTTCTTACCAAGGACTTGGGCAGATCGAGAGTGAGACCATTGACCAGAGGAGTGAGTGCAGGAGCAGGCTTTCCTAAAGCCTCTGCAAAAATGGAAATCACTCGACTGGCATCATCCAAAGTCTTTGCCTCATCGAAAGCAAGGAAGATGGCGCCTTTCTCATACCTAAAATTAATTTCATTTTCAATTGCAAGCTTCTTTACTTTGGTTTGGAAGGCATCGTCAGCCATCACCTTGAGGGTGTCAAAAAAGAAGGAATTCCCTACTACCATTCCCATACTTTCTAGGCTTTGGGCGGTCAATTTTGCTAAGCCATGGGTGCGCAAAGCGATATTTTTAAGGCCTTGAGGTCCGTGGTATACGGCATAAAAACTTGACATCACGGCCAGCAGCACTTGGGCAGTACAAATATTGGAAGTTGCCTTTTCTCGTTTGATGTGTTGCTCTCGCGTCTGTAGGGCCATTCTATACGCCTTATTGCCCGCACGATCGATAGAAACACCGATAATTCGTCCTGGAATTTGACGCTTAAATTCATCTTTGGTTGCAAAGAATGCAGAATGGGGTCCGCCAAATCCCATGGGAACACCAAATCGCTGTGCCGAACCCACGACCACATCGGCCCCCATTTCTCCTGGAGGAGTCAATAGGGTCAGGGCCAATAAGTCTGAAGCGAAGGCTGTGAGCACATGATTTTCTTTTGCAGACGCCACCAAGGAGGTGTAATCCAAGATTTCTCCTTCCACGTTGGGGTATTGAAACATGACTCCGTACAATTCCGGGTCGGTAAGGTCTAAGGAAGATAATGGACCAAAAACCAAATTGATTCCTACTGGCTCAGCCCGGGTTACCAACAACGCTTTGGTTTGTGGAAATACGTTTTCATCTACAAAGTAGGTGTTGGCATTTTTTTTCTCTCTAAGCTTTACCGCGTGAAGCATGGTCATGGCTTCGGCGGCAGCCGTGCCTTCGTCAAGCAAGGAAGCATTTGCAATTTCCATCCCTGTTAGCTCGATCACCACCGTTTGAAAATTAATCAAGGCTTCTAACCTTCCTTGAGCAATTTCTGCTTGGTAGGGAGTGTATGCAGTATACCATCCTGGATTTTCCAATACATTTCTAAGCACTACGCCAGGCACCAGGGTATCGTAATAACCTAGTCCCAGGAAGGAGCTAAATACCTTATTTTTTGAAGCTAATTGCTTAAAGTTTTTTAAAAACTCAGATTCCAGTTGTGCAGGAGGAAGTTGGAGAGGGCGCTCCAACTGTATAGATTCGGGTACCGTCTGATTGATTAATTCAGTCAGGCTACTGGCCCCAATACTAGTCAACATCTCCTTGATTTCCGCCTCAGTTGGGCCATTGTGTCTGTTCTCAAATTTGACAGCATTCGAAAGATTGATCTGCATAAAATACGCTTAGAAAGTGTTATTTGTAGTTAAATAAATACGCCTTGGATGATGATCACAAAGGTAAACTTTCCAGAAGGATTTGCCGAGGCGCATCTATAAATTTTTCTATCATAACACGCAGAATTGATAAGCGGTTTTTTTGAGGGTAAAAAAAATAGCTAGTTTAGGGAATTAATTGAAAAAATATGAAAAATAAATACCTTTTGAGTGCCGCCTTGGGCTTGATGACCATGCTATCGGCTTGGGCTCAAAACCCAGTACAAGTAAAATATGCCAATACCATAACCGTAGAAGACCTAACCAAGCACCTGAGCTATTTGGCTTCAGACGAGATGAAGGGCCGTGACACGGGTTCTCCAGAGGGTAAAATCGCTGCCAATTACTTGGCCGATTTTTACAAAGGTCTTGGCTTAACTGCTCCAAATGGAGGTAGCTACTTTCAAAGCGTTCCTTTGGTAAGTTCCCGCTTCACACAAGTAAGTCTACAGATCGGAAAAACCAAGTTGGTGGAAAACACCGACTATGTGTTTACTGGAGACGGAAACCTCCCCAAAGCCGTTAAAACAGGCCTTGTTTTTCTAGGTCTCGTCTCGGATGAAAACCTAGCAAAAGTCAATGTCAAAGGAAAATTAGTTGGGCTTTGGGCAGTAGGACAACGAAGCAACGACTTGGTGACCAAGGTGATGGATGCCGGTGCTGCGGGGATTTTGATTGTGACCATGGAAGGACAAGCAAACTTTGACCGCATCGCCAATCGATACAAGTCCATGGCTGGCAATGGCCGAATTGGATTTGATCAAGAAGTGAAGCAGCGCCCAATATTTATGGTGAGTTCAGACAAGATGGCCGAACTTTTTGCTACCCCTTTGGAAACTCTTAAAGAAGCCGCTAAGTCTAACCCTGAGACTATTGCAGAACAGAAAGCCACCTACCACATTGTGAAAACCAAAAGCCCAGTAGACGCAGTCAATGTGATGGGGTTCCTAGAGGGCACAGATAAAAAAGAGGAAGTGTTGGTCATTTCATCGCACTACGATCACGTAGGCGTGAGCTCTACGGGAGATGCATTTAACGGGGCAGATGACGATGGCTCGGGAACAGTCTCTGTCATGGAAATTGCCGAAGCCTTCGCTTTGGCAGCCAAGGATGGATTTAGACCACGAAGAAGCCTACTCTTTTTGAATGTCACCGGAGAAGAAAAAGGTTTATTGGGCTCAGAGTACTACTCAGAAAACCCAGTATTCCCTATAGCCAATACGGTCAATAATATCAACATAGACATGGTAGGCCGAATCGATTACGAATATCAAAATGCTGAGAATAAAGACTACGTATACGTTATAGGGTCAGAAATGCTCTCTTCTCAACTTAAAAAAATTAACGAATACAATAACATTACCTACACCAACCTCATTTTGGATTACCGATATGATGCAGAAGATGATCCCAATCGTTTTTATTACCGCTCGGACCATTACAATTTTGCCAAGTTCAATATTCCCGTGATCTTTTTCTTCAATGGGGTTCATGACGATTACCATCAAGTCACCGACACGGTGGACAAAATCGAATTTCCTTTGATGAGTAAAAGGGCACATTTGATTTTCCATACGGCCTGGGATTTGGCCAATAGGGACTCGAGAACTCCAGTAGATGGAACCAATACTCGCACAGAGAGATAAAAAAAAGGGGCCGAATGTTTTCGGTCCCTTTTTCTTTTCTCCTAAGACTACTTCCCCTTATTCTTCTGATTTTTAGTTTTCAGCTGATTTCGGTTAGGTTTTTTGCGGTGCTTCTTTTCTTTAGTTTTTTCCCCCTTCCCTTTGGTGGACTTGGGCCTCTCCTTTTTCTCATGGAAAGCTCCCCGGTATTCGGGATTATCTCTTTGTTTGAGCCGATCTAATTCCCTGGCATAGGCTTGTTTTTCTTCAAAGGGAGTGAGGGGAACAGCTACTTCTTCTGGAATGGGGAGTTCAGGGATAGACATCCGAATGAGCTCTTCAATTTTTTCAAAATGATACGCCTCTGCTGGATTTACGAAAGTGATCGCCTTTCCTTCGTTTTCTGCTCTACCCGTCCTTCCGATGCGATGAACGTAATCCTCATAAATCAGGGGGACATCAAAATTGAGTACATGAGAAACTAGAGAAATATCCAATCCCCTAGAAGCCACGTCCGTGGCAACCAAGATTCTCACCTCACCAGCTTTGAAATCTTCCATGGCATTGATTCGGGTATTTTGTCCTTTGTTGGCATGGATAACCCGAATTTCCCCAAGACGTTTGCGCTCAAGAAAAGTATGCACCGCCTCTGCATTTTTTCTGCTTCGCGTAAAAACGATGATGCGCGACAACTCTTCTTTTTCAAGCAGGTGCTCTAGCAGGTTGATTTTCGTTTTTAGGTTAGGAACCGAATATTTTACTTGAGCAATGGTAGCTGCAGTTGTGGCAGAAGGAGCGATTTCCACCCGCTCTGGAAATTCTAAAAATTCTGTTGCCAACTGCTCCACCCTACCTGAGAAAGTGGCAGAAAATAGAAGATTTTGCCTTTTGGTGGGAATAACCTCCAAAATAGAGCGGATTTGGGGCATAAAGCCCATATCCATCATTTTATCCGCTTCGTCAAGCACCATGGTCTTCAACTCCTTGGTAAATAGGACCTCCTTTTTGTAAAGATCCATAAACCTTCCAGGTGTAGCAATGAGTACATCTACCCCAGCTTGTACTTGTTCGATTTGGGGCTTCGGTCCTAGGCCACCATACAAACTGACTATCCGTAAATCGGTGTATTGACTCAATTGCCTAGCTACCTCCTCAATCTGCATGACCAACTCTCGCGTGGGAGCAAGAATTAAGGCTCTAGGATGTTTGCCCTGCGCGTACTTAACCTTCATCAATAAAGGAAGAAGGTAGGCTGCCGTTTTCCCTGTACCTGTCTGGGCAATTCCCAACACGTCATGACCTGCCAAGGCGAGGGGAATCGTTTTTTGTTGAATAGGGGTAGCTTCCATATACCCTGCATCGGCCACCGCTTGGAGCAATTGCTTATTGAGTTTGAATGAATCAAAACTTATGGAATCCTTGCTTATGGGGTCCTTCATGGAGGGCGTAGTGTCCCCTTCAAGGTAGTTTGAAGGGTTTGGTTAAGCAAATATAGGCATTGCTAGTGGGATTGATTCCTGTCTACATCCGTCGCCCTTTACTTGACTGATCGAACAAAAAAAATTAACCTTAGATTTTGCATCATTTTTGAAAATCAAGGATGTTTTTTTTCAAATAAATAGCATCTGCCTTGCTCTAAAACACCACAGTCCTTACTTTTGCCAACCATTCGAGATTCTTCTCGATGGTTTACCCTGATGGTGATTGTAGCTCAGTTGGTTAGAGCGCTGGTTTGTGGCACCAGAGGTCGCCGGTTCGAGCCCGGTCTTTCACCCAAAACCCCTCGTATAGGGGTTTTTTTTATTTGATTTTATTCATTTTGGCATACGATTTGTCAAGATAAAAAAACTAAACCAACAGTCATGTTTACTCTGTTTAAATCCCCGCCGAAATTTCCGGTAGTTAAGCCAGTAAATATCCGGCAAATTCAAAACTACCTGCGTAAGTTTGAAGAATCCATAAAAGCTTCTGAGGAGATCCAAAAAGAAGCCATGCATTCCTGAAACTTTAGAATTAGACAAGGTTATGGAATCATAACCTTTATTTTTTGCCCTTTCGTTTTTATTAGGCTATTTTTAGAGGAATTGAAGTTTAGCCAATGAGTTACATCCATTTTGATAAATCCCAATTAATCAACCTGAATTATTCTCTAGAAAGGGAGATTATTCGGACCAATCGATCTGGTTCTTACACAAGTACTACCCTGATTGGGTGCAATACCCGGAAATACCACGGATTATTGGTAGTTCCCCAACCTCAGATTGACTCACAAAACCACGTGCTCTTATCTACCGTCCACGAAACGGTGATCCAACATGGAGCAAGCTTCAATTTAGGAATCTCCAAATTTCCAGGAAATTATTCTCCGCGTGGCCACAAGTACCTAGAAGATTTTGATTCAGAACCCATTCCCAAGCTTACCTACCGCGTGGGGGGAGTTCTTCTGCAAAAGGAGTTGATTTTGGATTCCAATAGGGATAGGGTGATGATTCGGTATACCTTACTGGATGCCAATTCTCCAACACTCCTTCGGATACAACCCTTTTTAGCTTTTCGTGGGTACCATCAGCTCATGAAAGCCAACGATCAGGTCAATAGAGCCTATACCCCCGTAGTAAATGGGGCGTGTTTTAAGCTTTATCCTTCCTATGACCCCCTGTATTTGCAGCTTTCAAAAGAGGCAACATTCCATTCCCAACCCGATTGGTACTACAACATAGAGTATATTCAAGAAAGGGAAAGAGGATACCCCTATCAGGAAGATTTATTTGTGCCTGGATACTTAGAGTTTGAAATCAGCAAAGGGGAGTCTGTCATATTTTCCGCAGGATTAACAGATGCTGATCCTAAGACCAGAAACAATGCCTTTTCTAAAGAAATTGCAAGGAGGATTCCAAGAAACAATTTTGAAAATTGTCTAAAAAATTCTGCAGGACAATTTATCCGTAGACGAGACGGAGAAGTACGTGTCATAGCAGGCTATCCCTGGTTTGGGTGGTGGGGAAGAGATACGTTTATTGCTGCCCCAGGACTTACCTTAGCCACGGGCGACAAGGAAACTTTTTTGGAGATCATGGACACCATGTCTAAGGATTTGAAAGGGGCTCTTTTTCCAAATATTGGGAGTGGAGATTTTACCAATATGACGTCGATAGACGCCCCTTTATGGTTTTTTTGGTCTCTTCAAAATTACATCACCTATACCGGTGATATAAAAACTATACGTGAGAGATTCCTTAGCAAACTGAGAGGGATAATCGAAGGATACAAGACGGGAACAGATTTTCACATCCACATGAAAGATTCTGGGTTAATCTGGGGTGGACAAGAAGGCCTAGCCCTTACCTGGATGGATGCCATCACTCCCGATGGTCCCGTGACACCAAGGATAGGTTGCCCTGTAGAAATTCAAGCCCTGTGGTACAATGCACTTCGATTTTACCATGAATTAAGCGGAGAAAGGGAATACGAGGTATTGGCCTCAAAGGTAAAAGAGTCTTTCGAAAAGGAATTTTGGTCCTGGGAATATGGATACTTGGCCGATGTAGTCGATGAGGAAGAAAAGGATTGGTCGATCCGACCCAACATGGTATTTGCCACCTCTTTGCCTTATCCTATTTTGGATGAAGAAAAATGCGACAAGGTGCTGGAGGTAGTCAAATCCAAGTTGCTTACGCCTAGAGGACTACGATCACTGGCCCCAGATGATCCAGGATACAAAGGATATTATCATGGCAATCAAATCAGTAGAGACCATGCCTACCACAACGGTACCGTGTGGGCATGGCCATTAGGACATTTTGTTGAGGGATACCTCAAGGTACATGGAAAAGCCGCTAAAACTTTTGTGGAGAAAATAATTAAGGGCTTTGATGGAGTGATGACCCAGTATGGAATTGGGACAGTAGCTGAAATTTACGACGGGGATGCGCCTCATCGACCAAAGGGATCTGTATCGCAGGCTTGGAGTGTTGCGGAACTTTTGCGAATGATGGACTTAGTCAAACGCATTTAATATATTTTTTATGAAAGTACTCATGTTTGGGTGGGAATTTCCACCGCACATTTCTGGGGGTTTGGGAACCGCCTGCTATGGCTTGGTCCAGGGCATGAATTTTCACAACCAGGAAGTGATTTTTGTAGTTCCCAAATTATGGGGTGATGAGGAGCCCGTGGCTGATTTTGTCAATGCAAGTAAGATTTCCATTGATTACAGAGAACGGAGATTCAAAAAATTATGGAAAAACCTTACCTACCTGGAAGTCAACAGTTACCTGGTCCCCTACCTAGGACCCAAAGAGTTTAAGAAATATACTTCCTCCGTCCAACAGGATCGTACAGCCATGCAGGAGAGCGTATTTTCCAATTCCTTTGAGTTTAGCGGGAAGTATGGCAAAAATCTGATGGAGGAAGTATCTAGGTATGCCTTGGTGGGAGCCCAAATCGCTAGAGATCGACAGGATTTTGATATCATTCACGCGCACGATTGGCTAGCCTACCCGGCTGGAATTGCTGCCAAAGAAATTAGTGGAAAACCCTTGGTGGTGCATGTGCATGCAACAGAATACGATCGCTCTGGAGAGTCGGTCAACTTTCCCGTATTTGAAATAGAACGTGCAGGGATGCATGCGGCCGACCACGTGGTGGCAGTAAGCCAACTAACTAAAAATATTTGCGTTAGAAAATACGGAATCCCTCCGGAGAAAGTAAGCGTACTACACAATGCCGTGCTGGATGCGAGTATCATTACCTCCGCATATCAAAAAAAGGTGCCGGAAAAGATTGTTACTTTTTTAGGGAGAATAACTTTTCAAAAAGGACCAGAGTATTTTGTAGAAGCGGCAAAAAAGGTAATAGATAGGGATCCAAATGTACGTTTTGTCATGGCAGGATCCGGGGATTTGCTTACCAAAATGGTAGATAGGGTGGCAGAGCTCCGCATAGGTACAAAATTTCATTTTACGGGATTCCTAAAAGGAGATGACGTAGATCACATGTATGCCATCAGCGATGTATACGTGATGCCCTCGGTATCCGAACCTTTTGGTATCGCTCCCTTGGAGGCAGTAAGGCACAATACTCCTGTGATTATTTCCAAGCAATCTGGGGTAGCAGAAGTACTGACCAATGCCATCAAAATTGATTTTTGGGATGTGGATGCCATGGCAGATGCGATTTTTGGACTTCTTCATTACGAGAGCATGGCGCGCATGTTTAAAGAACTTGGAGGAGACGAATTGAAGAAATTAAAATGGGAGCATGTGGCTGCCAAACTAGTGACTGTTTATGAAAAAATCTTAGCCCAACGCACATGAGAACTGTCTGCTTCTATTTTCAGGTACACCAACCCTTCCGCATCAAACCCTATAGATTTTTTGATATTGGGGAGGACCATCACTACTGGAACGATTATTTAAATCGGCTTGTCATCCGAAAGGTCGCACAGAAGTGTTATTTGCCCATGAATAGTTTGCTCTTGGAACTCATTGAAAAGCATGGGAGTAAATTTAAAGTAGCATTTTCCATCTCAGGAACCTTTTTGGACCAGATAGAGGCCTATGCCCCGGAGGTGTTGGAAAGCTTTCAGCGTTTGGTAGCCACAGGTCAGGTGGAGCTATTGAATGAAACCTACTCGCACTCTTTGGCTTCTTTGAAAAGCAAGGATGAATTTGTCTCTTTGGTGAAAAAACACCAGCAAAGAATACAACACCTATTCCAGGGATATACCCCTAAGGTTTTTAGAAATACCGAACTGATCTATTCGGATCAAATCGGAAAAATGGTAGCAGAGCTGGGCTACGATGGAATGTTGACCGAGGGCGCCAAGCATATCTTGGGGTGGAAAAGTCCAAACTATGTGTACTCCAATTCCTTAGCTCCAGAGTTCAAAGTGCTCTTGAAAAACTTCAGACTTTCCGATGACATTGCTTTTCGATTTGGTGACAACACCTGGGGAGATTTTCCTCTGACTACTTCCAAATTTGTCAACTGGCTCAATGCCCTACCTAAAGAGGAACCCGTGGTCAATTTATTTATGGATTACGAAACCTTTGGGGAACACCAATGGGCAGAAACGGGAATTTTTGAGTTTATGAAACACCTGCCTGAAGAAATTTTCTCCAATTCAAACTTTACCTTTTCCACTCCCTCCGAGGTGCTTGCGTCCCTTTCTCCCGTAAGTAGCATACACGTGCCTACCCCCATCTCTTGGGCAGACGAAGAGCGAGACCTCACGGCCTGGTTGGGCAATGACATGCAAGACGAGGCATTTGATAGGTTGTATGAACTTGAGAAACAAGTTAGATCCACGGGTGATCCTGAACTCATTCGGGATTGGGAATATTTACAAACCTCAGATCATTTTTACTATATCTGTACCAAGTTTTTTTCTGATGGATCGGTACACGAGTATTTTAGTCCCTATGACACTCCTTACGATGCCTTCATCAATTACATGAATGTATTGAGTGACTTTATTTTGAGGGTTAAACAAGCCCATGAGTCGCGGGCGACTACCCTTACTCAGGCTTGATTACATCTTAAAAAAGGAGATTTCTTCCCTCAATAGCTTTCCTTGGAAGTTGGGAAATCTTTTGTTTTCACATCTGAAATATACCTTTTAAAGGCATCAGTCATGAGTTGCTGTAGATCAGCATACCTTCTTAAAAATCTAGGTTTGAATTCCTGGGTAATACCCAACATATCGTGCATGACCAAAACTTGACCATCCACTTCTACTCCAGCTCCTATGCCAATCACGGGAATACTCAAGGAGGCTGCAACTTTTTTTGCCAATGCGGCCGGTATTTTTTCCACCACTAGGGCAAAACACCCACAAGCTTCCAAAAGCTTGGCATCTTCGATGAGCTTCTCTGCCTCAGCCTTTTCTTGGGCCCGCACCGTGTAGGTTCCAAATTTATAAATGGATTGGGGAGTTAGGCCCAAATGTCCCATAACAGGAACTCCAGCACTCAGCACACGCATCACCGATTCTTTGATCTCGGCTCCTCCTTCCATTTTCACCGCATGTCCTCCCGATTCCTTCATGATGCGTATGGCAGAACGCAAAGCTTCTGCACTATTTCCTTGATAACTTCCAAAAGGAATGTCCACTACTACCAGAGCCCTTTTTACAGCTCTCACCACGGCAGAAGCGTGGTAAATCATCTGATCTAAGGTAATGGGAAGGGTGGTTTCGTGCCCAGCCATTACATTGGAAGCCGAATCTCCCACCAGCACCATGTCTATCCCTGCAGCATCCAAAATTTTTGCCATGGAATAATCGTAGGCGGTCAACATGGAAATTTTCTCTCCCCTTAGCTTCATTTCCTGAAGGCTGTGGGTAGTAATTCGCTTCAAGGCAGCTGAAGTAGAATTGGCCATAATTAATCGAGATGGACAGAATATTTGTTTTCAGAAAAATCTACTCGAATATGCTCGTTTAACGTAGTTGCCAATTCAAACCCCGTGTAATCTGGCTTGACAGGAAACAAGCCGTGGCTTCGGTTAACCAATACAGCAACTTCAACCTTTTCTACTCCTTGAGTCAAAAATGGTTTCATGGCATATACCAAAGTCTTGCCCGTATTGAGTACATCGTCCACCAAAATGATGGTTTTTCCTTTTAAAGAGGGATGTGCAGAAAGGTGAATGTCTGAAGAAGCTACCGCCTTCTTGTCTAAAATTATCTCCAGAACTTCCACAGGTAAGGGAGATATTTTTTTCAATTCGGTGGCAAGTACTTGTGCGAGCCGGGTTCCCATCCCCGTGATGCCAGCAAAAATTACTCCTCCCGCTGCATGAAGGTTTCGCTCATAAATTTCATAGGCCATGCGGGTAATTTTTTGCCCTACTTGCTTGTCCGTAAGTACTTCACTCATGGTTTGTTCTTTTGAAGAGGAAAAATAGACCAAATTGCGCGGCTTTCAAAGTGCTTTATCTATGGCTATCCTCTTCATGGAGAATATTGACATAGCTTTGATAACGCTGAGCAGGAATTAATCCCTCCTCCAGGCTTTTGAGCACCCTGCATCCCGGCTCATTGATATGTGTGCAATTGTGGTATCTACATTGTCCAAGTAAGGCCCTCATTTCAGGAAAAAAATGAGAAAGTTCTTCTTTTTCCACGTTCAGGATCCCAAACTCTTTGATACCTGGAGTGTCAATGATATCGCCCGACTCGGGCAAATAAAATAATTCAGCAAAAGTGGTGGTGTGTACCCCCTTGGCACTAAATGCAGAAATTTCTTGAGTCTGTTGCTTGGCATGAGATACCAAGGCATTGAGTAAGGTACTTTTACCAACTCCCGAATGCCCTGAAATCAGGTTGGATTTTCCCTGAATCAAAGGAAGTAATTTGGCTTGTACCTCCGGGGCGTGTAAAGCAGAAAGTACTATCACGGGATAGCCCAATGCAGGATAAATGGATTGGATTTCTTTTACCCAAGCTACCTCCTCTTCCCTTTTGATTTGATCTATTTTATTGATTACCAAAGAGGTAGGGATTCCATAACTCTCCGTAGCCACTAAAAACCTATCGATAAACCCTAGGGAAGTCCTTGGGTTTTTCACCGTAATCACCAGCAGTGCTTGATCCAGATTACTTGCAAGGATATGGGTATGCTGTTGTTTGCGCGTGGACTTCCGAATAACGTAGTTTTCTCTAGGAAGTATTTCCGTGATCAATGCCGTCTCTTGGCCTTGCTCCAAACCCAGTTCTACCCAATCTCCTACCGCAATGGGATTGGTCAATTTCAGATCCTCCTGCTTGAACTTTCCTTTCAATCTTGCCGCAAGAACTTGAGTCTCTGTGCGGACCTGGTACCAACTGCCAGTAGACTTGATTACTCTTCCTTTCATGGGGTAAAATGTTTAGCTAAAAGGTGAGAGACAATTTTTTCTGAGGAACCTAAATTGGAATTTACCCAATTTTTGGCTGCCTTACATGCCTTTGTATATACTGCTGGCTGTTCCATTCGACTCAGTTCCACCATCAGGTCTTCAGAGGTCTGAATTTCACATCCACAGCCTACCAACCTACTCTGGGAGGCCTCGGGAAATTTATCTGGCCTTCTCAGCTTGGCAAAGAGTACAGGAATTCCAAATCCTAGCGGTTCTAAGATATTATGCAGGCCCTTGCCAAATCCTCCTCCTACATAGGCCACGCGGGCAAACTGGTACAAGGAGGCAAGCATACCCACGTTGTCAATAAATAATACCTTAACCTCCTGAGAAGAATCCCAAACCGAAAATCTGGCGGAGGATTGATGGAGTTCTTTGGCCCACAGGTCCATGCTTGAAGAGGTGATATCGTGTGGAGCGATGATCCATAGGTACTCCGGCTTGGCATTTATTACCGGGATGAGTCTGTTCATGTCTTCTTGCCAGGCTGAACCTACCACCAGGGTGGGTCTGCCCTGAATCCAGGAGGATATCTCCGGAAAAGACCTCGGATTTGAGGCCGTAGCGTTTACTCGGTCAAAGCGGGTGTCTCCAGCCAAACTTGACTTTGTATACCCAATTGATTTAAGTAAATCTACGCTTGACTCATTTTGGGTAAAAATCCAATCCATTCCTTGCAGCATTTGTTGAAAAAAATCCCCATACCAGGCAAAATATCTTTGGTTTTTATGAAACGCAGCGGCTATTAAATAAATAGGTACATGCTTCCTTTTCAAAGCAGACAGGTGATGGTACCACAAGTCGTATTTCACAAAAATGGCCAGCTTAGGATCAAGCATTTCAACAAATTGATTGGCCCATGTCTTCCTATCCAAGGGAAGGTAAGTGATAAAATCTACCTCAGGATTTGATTTCTTTTTCGCGGGCTCATACCCAGAGGCACTAAAAAAACTGACCACCACACCCAGCTCTGGTCGATGTGATTTTAATAATGAAATAACAGGCCTTGCTTGTTCATACTCTCCCAAAGACGCGACATGGAACCAGGCTACAGGGCCTGGATGATGACTTCTAAAATCCCTAAGCGCAGGTAGAACCCCCTCTCTTTGCTTTAAAAAATTCCTAATTTTTGGCACAAAAGCTCCAAAGACAGGTAAAATTCCTGCACTGAGCTCCAAAAATAGGAAGTAAAGTATTTTCATTTTTCAAAAGTAGCCATTCCAAAAGATTTACACATTTTTTTTACCTTTTGACTCCATTAAAAAATGTGAAGGATACACCGGCTCCTGCAAGACTCTCTTAGCTATGATCAAAGTTTTATTTGTTTGTTTAGGAAATATTTGTCGCTCGCCTTTAGCCGAGGGAATTTTTGCTGCAAAAATCAAAGCCTTGGGTCTAGAAAAAATAGTAAAAACCGATAGTGCAGGCACCTCCGACTACCATATAGGTGAGCTTCCCGATGAACGAACCCTCGCATGCGCAAGCAAAAATGGCATTATCATCCAGCATAGAGGACGACAAGTACATCGCAATGATTTTAAAGAATTTACCTACATCATTGCTATGGATCACCACAATAAGAGAAACCTAGAATCCCTAAAACTTACAAGCTCGGAGCCCGATAAAGAAATCCACTTAATGCGAAATTTTAGCAGGACTAGCCTAGACTTACCTGTGCCTGATCCCTACTACGGTGGAGAAAAAGATTTTGATGAAGTCTATAGAATTTTAGATGAAGCCATGGAGGGATTTTTGTCTCATATTTTGTCCAAGCATTCCCTAATTTCGTAGGAGCTTATTCATGAAGCATGATTTTTTCTCCTGTTCGAACCGCCTCATAAATCGCATCAATTATTCGTAGGTCTTTTACACCTTCTTCTCCATCTACTGGAAGGTAAGGCGCTTTTCCATCCAGAAGAATAGAAGCCATTTCATCCATTTGGGTAGTTTGGTGGGTTACATGGGGCTTATCCAAAGGCCCAGCGTGAGTCCAAGCTTTGATCGGACCATAGCCTGTAGAGGGTTGCATTTCGGCAAAACCCTTGGTGCCGCTGAGGAAAAATTTGTCCAAATGATTTAGAGAATAGGTGGATAGGCAAGAGGCTATGGCTCCGGAAGGAAATCCCATTTGGAAAGAAATGGTCTCGTCTATACCTTCTCCAAATTTTACAGGATCAGTTTTTTCTTCTTGAGCAGTTACCCAAACAGGTTCTTCCCCCAGCATGTACCGGGCTCCATTTATAGAATAAATTCCTATATCCATCATCGCTCCTCCCCCTGAGAGGACTCTATTAAGCCTCCACTGGGAGGGATTTCCGATGATAAACCCACTTAATCCTTGAAAAAATAGGGTTTTTCCAAATTCTCCAGCCCTTTGCTTTTTTACTATTTCTAAGGTATTGGCTTCGAAGTGCATGCGGTAGCCTACCAACAGCTGTACCCCAGCGGACTTGCAGGCAGCCACCATTTCTCTACCTTCATCAGCATTAATTGCCATGGGTTTTTCACAGATGACGTGCTTTCCTGCTGCAGCTACTGCCAAGGTATGGGGCTTGTGCAAGGCATTGGGGGTAATTACGTAGACTGCATCGATATCCTTATTTTCCTTAAGCAGATGAATCGTGTCATAAGAATAACAGTTCTTTTCCTCCAATCCATACTTCTGTTGCCATTGTGCTATTTTGGAAGGAGTGCCACTGATCACCCCGACCAATTTGGCACGGCGGCAGTCTTTCATGGCCTCTGCAACTCGAGTAGCATAACTCCCCAGTCCCATCAGCGCTACACGGAGCACTTTATCTTCTTTGGAAGAAGATAAATAAGCAAGGGATTCGCTCCAGGGCAAACTCAAGGCCAAGGTAGAAAGTCCGGCTGTTTGAAGAAATTTTCTTCTATCTTTCATAATCGTGCAGATTTAAGGAGAAAAAGATAGCAAAGATCTCTTTCAAATCCGACTGCATTTATCCCTTTCTTCTTACCGCTTGGTAGGAGTACCTGGTGGATTGTTCTAGCAACACCTCATACCCATGCATCAGGCCTGGAATAGCTTCAGGTTTAGGTTTGAGTATGGTCAAAAGCTCCAAATCTTCGTTGTATCGGATTTCAAAATCTTTTTTCAATCCTGCAAGAAGTTGTTCCAGTTTAAAAAGTTGCGCATCCATAACTAGGGAAACACTTATCGCCGATACCTGTAGCATGTTGGCTCGAAGCTTTAAGGATTGAAGCTGAGTATAAATTTGGTGGATATGTGTTTCTTCTATAAAAGTGAAATCCGTAACCTTAAAACTTACCAAAACTTGGTTTTTTTTAAGGACCAAGGTAGGTACTTCATGGGCTTTGGCGTGTTCGTGAATTTTAGTTCCTGTAGCTTCGGGTTGTAAAAAAGACTTCACAAAAAGAGGAATGCCTGCATTGGCAAGAGGTTTTATGGTTTTTGGATGTATTACCGAGGCCCCAAAATAGGTCATCTCTGCTGCCTCCTTGTAGCCCAATTCCTCAAATTTTACTGCCTCTGAGAAAAGTTTGGGGTCCGCATTGAGCACCCCTGGGACGTCCTTCCAGATGGTGACCGCAGCTGCATCAAGGCTAGTTGCCAGGATCGCTGCTGTAAAATCGGATCCTTCTCTTCCTAAGGTGGTCGTTAGGCCGTTTGGATCCATTCCTATAAACCCTTGAGTTAAGATATTGATATTTTTTAATAAGGGACTCCAGAGGGATTGGCAAGAGGATCTCGTTTTGTCCCAATCAATCTTAGCAAAGCGAAAATCAGAATTGGTATGGATCACTTCTCTGGCATCTTTCCAGGTAAGGGAGAGCCCATTAAATTGTAAAAAGTGTGATACAATAAGGGAGGAAAATAATTCCCCAAAGGAAATGAGCTGATCGTAATGCTCATCGTAAGAATCCTTACTTATCGGTAGAGCCAAAATTCTCGAGGCTTTCTCAAAAAATTCTTCCAGACTCAAAAATACAGTATGACCTGCAGGAAAAAGGGCGGTGCAAATGTCCCAATGGAATTCCTTGATCTGTTGCCAGCCTGGTAAATAATTCTCGCCAGCTAACTTTTTTGAAAGCAAATCCTCTAGCGCATTGGTGGTCTTTCCCATGGCAGACACGACAATCACGCAGGGCTGATCCATTCGGGAACGCAGAATTTCAACTAAGTTCGTAACAGCAGGTGCATCTTTGACAGAAGCGCCTCCAAATTTGTACACCAGAGTATTCACCATACACTTTTGGCTGATCTTATTCAGCGAAGGTACATAAAGAAGTAATCGCTCCCATCATTACTCCATGCCATTTGTAACCCGGTGGTACTAGATTTGAAAGAAGATCCTTACATTAGGGAAGTAAAAAAAGTTAAATGCTATGATTTCTAGATTCAGTCTCTTATTGCTTTTTCTTGGTCTTACCGCAAGTTTGCTGTCGACTTCATGTAAGCCAAAAATTGACGAAACCTTTGCAACCCAAACGGAAAAATTACTCCTCAAAGTAGATACCCTTCACACTGGATTGGAGAATCCTTGGGGCATGACTTGGCTACCCGATGGAACCTTGCTGATCACGGAAAGAAAGGGAGAAATCCTAGTCTTCAAGGAAGACAAATTTACGGGTGAAAAAATTCAAGGTTTACCTGCAGTACACCAGGTCAACCAAGCGGGGCTCCTGGACATAGCCGTTCATCCCAACTATGAGGAAAATGGATGGATTTACATTGCCTATGCCAAGCATTTTGAGGACAGTACGGCGGCGACTACCCTCCTTCGATTTAAATTGGACGGAACTACTGCTGTCAATCAAGAAGAGTTGATCGTGGCAGGTCCTTCCTGGAAAGGCGGTCACCATTTTGGTAGCCGTATCGTATTTGATAAGGCAGGCTTTCTTTACTTTTCCAATGGGGATAAGGGGGATGTGCCTAAGAATGCACAGAATCTCAACAATGCACACGGCAAAATCCACCGGATCAAAGACGATGGTAGCATTCCTGCGGATAACCCCTTCAAAGACTCCTTGGGAAGGACCAGCTCCATTTGGACTTATGGCAACAGAAACCCTCAAGGATTAATTTACGACAAGGAAAATGATAGGATTTGGGAGGTAGAACACGGTCCCATGGGAGGTGACGAACTCAACTTGATTGAGAAAGGAAAGAATTATGGGTGGCCGGTGATCACCTACGGTGTGGAATACGACGGCACTCCAATTACGGACATTACGGAAAAAGAAGGCATGGAACAACCCAAGCATTACTGGGTTCCCTCCATTGCTACCTGCGGTCTGACCTTAGTGACATCAGACAAATATCCCACTTGGAAAGGGAATATCTTGGTAGCCGCCTTGGCCAAGCAACATATCGCTAGGGTTGAGATGAATGGAACAAGCTATGTAAAAGAAGAAAAATTGCTTCAAGGCATTGGGCGGGTAAGGCAGGTAGCCCAAAGTCCAGACGGATACCTTTATGCCATTACTGAAGCTACAGGCTTGTTGGTAAAATTAATTCCTATTCGATAAAGTCAAATGGATACTAGTTCAAAAAGGCCTTTCCCTTGGATTAGGCCTTTTTTATGCCATTTCTTCACCTATTCTTTTATCTCATAAAAACCTTAGCGGCAAAAAAGGTCTAAACTTTAAATTTTATAGATTTACAATAATTTAAATCCCATTAGAGATGAACCTTTACGCTACCTATTTATTTCTCGCACTCACCTCAGCTACCTTCCTAACTGGTTTCTCTGCTTGCCAAGCTAGGGAAGGAGACATGCTTCCGGGCCCACTGGCCAAGCTCCCTTATTCTACCCAAACGGATAAGATGGTAATAAAGGTGGATACCTTACATACAGGACTTCAAAATCCTTGGGGAATAACCTGGATCAGCGAGGGCAGGATGCTAGTGACCGAAAGAAAAGGAGAAATTTTAATCTTCAAAGACGACAAATATACTGGCCAAAAGGTGACTGGACTTCCTGCTATGTATGTCACTGGTCAAGCAGGATTGATGGACATCACCACCCACCCTAACTATGCTCAAAACGGTTGGATTTACATTGCATACGCCAAACCTGTGAATAATGGAGGAGCTACCACCATTGCTCGATTTAAATTGATCGGAAATGCAGTAAGTTCATTGGAAGAGCTCATCGTGACTACTCCCGAATGGAAGGGAGGCACCCATTATGGAAGCAGAATAGTTTTTGACAATCAAAATCACCTCTATTTCAGTAACGGGGAACGTGGAAGCCAAAACAATGCCCAAGACCTCAGCAATTCTCATGGTAAAATTCATCGCATCCATGACGACGGTAGAATTCCTACCGATAATCCTTTTGTATCCACATCGGGAGCCATTGCATCCATTTGGACCTATGGCAATCGAAACCCTCAAGGACTTTTTTTTGATAAGGTTACTAATCGCCTATGGGAAGTAGAACATGGTCCCAAAGGAGGAGATGAACTGAATCTATTGGAGAAAGGTAAAAATTACGGTTGGCCCGTGATCACCTATGGCATCAATTACAACGGCACCCCTATCACCGACATCACCGAGAAGGAAGGGATGGAACAACCCGTCAAGTATTGGGTTCCCTCCATTGCCACTTGTGGTATGACCTTGATACAGGGGGATCGTTATCCTGCCTGGAAAGGAAATATATTGGTAGCAGCGCTGGCAGGCACCCATATTGCCAGGGTGGAATTAAACGGAGGAAAACCTGTAGGGGAAGAAAAATTACTCCAAGGGATAGGTAGGGTTAGACAGGTAGCACAAAGTCCCGAGGGATATATATATGCCATTACCGAAGGGACGGGACTGCTGATCAAGTTACTTCCTAGTTCCTAAGGTTCTAGAAAAGTTCCCCTTACACAAAATCCACATCCACACTAAAGGGATATTTCATTAAAAACTGAAGAGACTCCTCTATGGATAGGTCTTCAAAAAGAACCCGGTGAAGGTTTTCTGTAATGGGAGCCCGAATTCCGGCAGTTTTTATAAAGGCATCTACAATCCGTACCGTATTGACTCCTTCGGCAACTTCATCCATGGTCTGAAGAATTTGTTCTAGGGTCTCCCCTTTTGCAAGCCTAAACCCCAAGGTAAAATTTCTAGAGTCCTGGGAATTGCAGGTGGTCACCAAGTCTCCCACCCCAGCTAGGCCCATCACCGAACTAGCACTGCCCCCTAGGGCTTTGCTCAAATGGGCCATTTCTACTATTCCCCTCGAAATCAATAACCCTTTTGCATTCTCCCCCAAACCTAAGCCTGCAAGAGCACCTGCAGCAATGGCTATGATATTCTTAAGGACTCCACTAAGTTCTACACCTATGATGTCGGCATTGCCATAGACTTGAAATTTCTCTGAGCGAAGCAAGTGTTGCCCTTGTTGAATGACTTCGTTGTATTTGCTAGCTACCACCGTGGCTGCGGGTTGACCTAAACTCAATTCTTTAGAAATATTTGGACCTGCCAAACAACCTACGCGTACGGCTAAGGTTTCTTGAAGAATCACCTCGCTCATGGTCAAAATTTGATTTCTTCTAAGTTTTTTTACCGTATCCAAGGATTCTTCGGGTTCAAGCTGAACAGCCAATCCCTTAGTTCCGTGGATAACCAAGTGATACGGGTGTACATGGGGCGCAAATAATCGCGTCACTTCTAGGAATGCTGCAGAAGGAACCATGAAAAAAAGAACGGCACAGGATCTACACAATTCCTCGGGTGAAAAAGTAGCGCGAATGGAGGGGTCTAGACTTCTCCCTGAGGCAGTATGTTGCGCATTGATTTCATCCACTACCTCTTGCTTTCGGGCATAGACCATTACCTCGCTTTTTTCTGCCAACATGTTGGCAACTGCTGTTCCAAAACTGCCTACTCCAATGACGCCTACAGGAATGGTTTTAGAAGAGTTTTTCAAAGTCATAGCCATGCAGTCTGTTGTGGTAAAAATATAGCAAACTTAGGTCTTCGGTTGTTAGATTTCCCGCCTCATCTCTGATCAAAGGACGCTTGGCATGATACATGCCCACATTCTCTAGACCATGGGCAATAATTTCGTCCATAGGCTTGAAGAGGTGGGGAGCAGCATCAATTTTACCCTTAGCCTTCAATTCAAAAATTTCATCCAGTACCCGTTGACACCCTGTTTTGAACTCTTGATAATCCACTACTATGTCTTCCTGAGGCAAGCGAATCAGGTCAAATACATCCATTTTCTGGTTTCTTGCCTTGATCAACTCGAAGGCTACAAATGCTACCAGATGGGAACTAAATACTCTATTGATTTTATGGAATTCTTCCACAATTCGCTTTCCTAGCATTTGGGTATATTCCTCTTCTCTTTGCGTATCTACTGTCACTTTCCCTTCTGAAACGAAATACTCCCGGGTATCTACTAGTCTTCCCCATTTGTCTCTGCTATTTCCTTCTTCGTCCACGAAATTCCCCATGACGTCCATGGCTTTTCCTATGGAAACAGAGATATCCGAACCTTTGGTGAAAAATTTTAATAAGAATTTGAAAATCTTATACGAAGTTGAAAATTCATCATTCTCCTTGTAGTACCGCTCCTGTCCCGTCATGCTCAAGTAATCCCGTATGAGTACTGGGGCCTCCAATACAAAATGGTAATTGATGGTCACGGGTACGATAAAGATTTTCCCAGATCCGTCCCCATTTCCCTTTTGGAAATTGGCCCGCTGGGCCTCTATAGCGGTGCTCAACAATCCGAGTTTTAGTTTGGATTCAATGATGCCACTTCTAGATCTGGTCCCTCCAGGAAAAAATAAACTGTGACAGCCAAATTGGATGGCCTCTTTGGAGTAGGTCTTCAGGGTTTCAATGTACATAAGGTTCTTTTTCCTTCTATCTACTTTATATGCTCCTAAGGCATTCATAAAGTAGGCAAAAATGGAAATGTTAAAGAGGTTGAGTCCTGCCCCATAGATAAACGGAGGCATACCCAGGACCGAAATAATCCACCCAATCAGAATACTATCTAGGTTAGAAAAATGAGTGGGAACCATCACGATGGTACCCTTGGTTGCCAAGTCTCGAATTTGGTCGGTTTGCCCAGTAATCTGGATTTTATCCTGAAGGGTATATTGGTTGCTAAATAACGAAGTAAATCCTTTTACCCTTGCGGCATTGAGTAATCTAGAAAATCCATAGGTGACTACCCTTCGAGTGAACTTGTAATGTGAGGCTTTAAAATTGGAAGAAATTTCTTCGGCATACCTAGAGGTTATTTTTTTCAAAACTACCTGGTAGGCGTCCAACCTTTTGGTTTTACTAAGAGCAACTTCTGCGTGGATCTGTAAAAGATTCGTTTTGATTTCTTTCCAAAAATCAACTTCATCGTCTGGATCTACATCCCATGGATTTTGTTTGATGCGAAGCTTTTCTCGGTAGAGGGTAGTTTCAAGCTCTTCTTTGAGAACGTCGGGATTTTTTCCCAATAAGCCAATGATTCGCTGTTCGGCTAAATCCCCCACTTTCAGGATAAACTCCTTGCGTTCTCGCGCAAGCTTTACCACCGGCCATTCGTCCTTTTTGGGCAGAATGGGCGCATATTGGTGTTTGATGTAGTTCTCCTCCAAGTGAGCTCACGGTTGTTATGAACTGACAAATATAGGAATTAGCAAGCTATGTAGTTTGCCTTTAATCCAGCGCTAGGGAAGTTCAGGTTTTGGATCTAAGAAACAAGGCTACTACCGCTGAAGTCATCACTCCCATGGCAGTCGCAAAGAGCAGGTTTTGAGTGATGTGATTTTTTAAGGAAAAATACTCTTGGGCTTCGGCCAAGGACATCCATTTTTTTTCAACTGACAAGTCAATACTATTTGAAAAATATGCAGGAGAAATGAGTTCGTAGGTAATGTATTGGCTCACTGGGGTCAAAAGCACAACGATCAAGGTCACGACTAGGCCCGATACAAATCCTTGGACGTAATTCATGGTTCCCAAATAGGAGTTCTTCCTTTTGTCCCGCAAGGCCAATACATAAATCAGGATAGCGATGGGAGCATAAAAAAGAGTATAGGTGGCATGCTGCTCCAAGAGCCGATCGTGCCAACCTAGAGATTTCTCCAAACTGACCCAAAGAAGCCCGGAAAGGAAAAATCCTACTCCCCATTTTAATTCGATTAGAAAATTTCTCATAGCAAAAAAGTCTTTGTGACTCATACAAGTTACAAAAAAAGAAGGGTTTATCGTTCAAAAGTTTAGCAAGAAAAGGATTGATTAAAATGCTTGTTCTAGCCAAAAAGCGTGGTATTTTTACGACAATCTTCCCCCATGAAAGCAGACCTCAAGCAGATACAAGTCCCCATTGAGAGCGAAATGGCTCAATTTGAGCAGAAGTTTAGGGACTTTATGAAAAGCAAGGTCAAATTGCTGGATCACATCACCCATTATATCGTCAAGAGGAAAGGCAAGCAAATGCGTCCCATGTTTGTTTTTCTCACTGCAGGGGTATGTGGCCAAATCAATGAATCCACCCATCGTGGTGCGGCCCTCATCGAATTGTTGCATACTGCTACTTTAGTACATGACGATGTGGTGGATGACGCCAACTACAGGCGTGGATTTTTTTCTATCAATGCCTTGTGGAAAAATAAAATTGCAGTGTTGGTGGGGGATTATCTGCTTTCAAGAGGACTTCTGCTAAGCGTAGAACATAAGGATTTTCATCTCCTGCGAATCGTATCCAATGCAGTCCGAGAAATGTCTGAGGGGGAACTCTTGCAAAGCTACAAGGCCAGAAAGCTAGATGTAGATGAGGAAGTTTATTATGAAATCATACGCCAAAAAACGGCCAGCCTCATAGCCTCCTGTTGTGCAGTGGGTGCTTCCAGCGTAAGTACCGATGAAACCAAAATTCAAAAGATGCTCCTCTTCGGAGAGAAGGTAGGGATGGCTTTCCAAATCAAGGATGATCTTTTTGACTACGGAGAAGACCTCATTGGCAAGCCTGTAGGAATAGACATTAAGGAAAAGAAAATGACTCTTCCACTCATCTATGCCTTAAGAAATGCGGATTGGTTAGAAAAGAAGCGAATCATTTACTTGATTCGAAATAAATCTGAAGACAAGAAATCAGTCAATGAAGTCATTGATTTTGTGAAGAAAAGTGGAGGTCTTGACTATGCCAAAGGAAAAATGACTGATTACTATAGGGAGGCACTTTCAATTTTAGAAGATTTTCCAGCTTCTCCCTACAAGGAATCTCTACAAGATCTGGTGATGTATTCTATAGAACGGCATAAATAATCACTGCCTCCAATTTTGGTTTGTGGAAAATTTTTTTCATTAAAAAGTGACTAAGCCTCACTCCCGCGTGTAATTTCCTATTCGAATCACATCGGCAAAAACACCCGCTGCAGTCACAGCTGCCCCAGCCCCGGGTCCACGAATGATCATGGGTCTGTCGTGGTAGCGCTCGGTAGTGAGTAATATCATATTATCTGCTCCTTGCAAACTTGAGAAGGGATGGGAATTGGGAATAGGCTTGAGCCCAACTTCTGCTCTTCCTTCTTCCAGGATAGCCATGAAGCGAAGTCTTTCCCCTCTCGTACTAGCCTTTTCAAGAAGTTGGGAATAGTAACTATCCTGCTGGCTTATCCCTTCTAAAAAATCTTCTATCGATACTGGGGATTGTAGTCCTAATGGAACGAGGCTTTCGACTTTTATATCTTCTACCTCAAGACTCATTTCTGCTTCTCTTCCCAGAATAACAACTTTTCGTGCCACATCCATGCCACTTAAATCTTCTCTAGGGTCAGGTTCGGTATATCCATTTTCCTTGGCCATGGCCAATACATGAGAAAAAGGCAAGCCTTTTTCCAATTCCGAAAAAATGAAATTCATCGATCCACTAAGCACAGCTTCTATCCGAATGATGGTATCCCCAGAAAGCATCAGGTCTTGCAAGGTATTGATCACAGGTAAGCCAGCGGCCACATTGGTTTCGTAGAGAAACTTAACTCCCTGTCGTTTGGCGATTTTCCTAAGGGTAAGGTACTGGCTTAATGCACCAGAGTTCGCTTTTTTATTGGGAGTCACTATGGCCACCCTGGCTTCGAGAATCCTAGGATAGACTTTAGCCAGCTCTTGACTTGCCGTACAATCCACAAATACCGCATTGGAAAAATTCATTTCTTCCATGGTTGATAAAAATTTCTCCAAGTCCATGGCTTGATCCTTGGGTCCAAGTAGGTAGGGTGTTTGAAGATCAAAACCATCTTCGTGAAAGGCCATAAAGCGACTATTGGCCAATCCATGCACTTGTATATCGAGTTGGTTTTCCCTTCTAAGTTTTTCCTGTTGCTGGGCCATCATCTGCAGAAGCGCCTGTCCTATCAATCCTGTACCCACCAGAAAGAGGTGCAATACCTTTAGCTCTGAGAGAAAAAATGCTTCATGAAGTGCATTTACTGCCTTTTGTAAATCCGCAACCGAGATTACTGCTGAAATATTCAATTCGGAACTTCCTTGCGCAATCGCAGCAACATTGATATTATTTTGCCCCAAAGCACGGAACATCCTGCCGGAAGCACCAGGATCGTGTTTCATGTTTTCCCCCACTACCGCTACAATAGCCAGGTCATGAAGGAGACTTATAGCTTCCATTTCTCCAGAGATAAGCTCGCGGTTAAATTCTCTTTCAAGAATATTTTTAGCCACTAAGGCCTCTTCGGCGGCTATCGCCAGACAGATACTGTGTTGGGAAGAGGATTGTGAAATCAAAAATATGTTTACTTGGGCTTCAGCAAGAGAATCAAAAATTCTACCAAGTATTCTTCCCGAAGTGGCCAATCCCGTACCCTGCAAGGTGAGCATGGCGATTTGATCGCGAGAACTTACCCCTTTGATCAATCCTTCGTACCGTACCTCTCCGTTGATCAAAGTGCCTGGATGTGATGGATCAAAGGTATTTTTTATATAAATGGGGATGTTCTTTTTCATTGCTGGCCGCATGGTAGCCGGAAAAATCACCTTTGCACCAAAATGAGAAAGCTCCATGGCTTCTGCATAACTCAATTGTGGGATAGAGAAGGTAGTGTACACCAATTTGGGATTGGCCGTAAGTACTCCCGAGACATCTGTCCAGATTTCCAAGGCATCTGCCTCCAAAGCCCCGGCGAGCAGGGCTGCGGTGTAATCGGATCCCGAACGGCCTAGGGTAGTCGTCTCTCCCTTGGCGGTGCTTGCAATAAATCCGGTAACCACATTAAGTCCCTTGTGGGATGAAAAAAAGGATTTGATTTGAGCATAGCTAACTTTCTCCTCCACTCGAGCATGTCCAAATCTGTCGTCTGTTCGGATCAATTCTCTAGCATCTACATACCTTGCCTGCAATCCTACCGCTTTTAGCCCTTCACTAAGAATATAGGTGCTCAGTCGCTCCCCAAAACTTGCCACATAATCAAGGGTCCTGAGCGACTGCTCTTTGATCAAAAATATTCCGTGGTACAGGTCCTGCAACTCATTGAATCGCTCCAAAATAAAGGCATGTAACTCTGCTCTTTTTTCAAAAGGTAGAAGTTGATCTACGAGGCTAAAGTGCCTTTTTTCCAATTCTTTGAGGTTATTTTGGTAGCTTAAGTCCCCTAGCTGAGCTTTTTTTGCAAGTGCTAAAAGTTCTTCAGTCACCCCCCCAAATGCAGAAAAAACAACAGCCAAGTCCCCTTGAACTAGTTTCTCTTGGATGATGCGAAATACCTGAGAGATGTTCTCGGGGGTTTCTACCGAAGAACCGCCAAACTTGATAATTTTCATAACTCAATGCGAAGTAATGGGAGTAGGTGCCTTTTATATTGGAAAATAAGCAGATGACCCAATTCTATCCCTTTCTCAAAACGAAAATCAAACGTAAAGGGTATTTTTTATAAAAAAAATAAAATAATGGATATTATTTTGAATAATTTAAAATTATAAGTTAAAAATACTGCATTTATTACTAGTAGAGGTTAATAAAATTCTTCTATGCTTTGAGGCTTACCTCTAAAAATTACAGATGCTTTCATTTTTTTTCCTACCAACAATTCCCCTAAGGGAGAATTCTTGCTCAGTAAAAATACAGGTTTGCCCTCTACCTTGAGTTGACCCATGCTGATGGCAAGTAAAAACCAATCCGACCCCAGTTTAACTAGAGCACCTTCTTGCACTGTTGGAGGGGTATCTTTGATCGTATGAAGTCTATACAGCTCTTCCAAATCCAACTTATTCTGCTTGAGTTGTTTTTCAATGGAATTGAGGTCCTGGGTCATGTTTTCACGACTGGTTTCGTACTTATCTCCAGCACTATTTTTTTCCTCTTCTAAAATACTTTCAATAATATTTTTTCGCTCCTCGGTCAGGAGTGCTTCTTTTTGCTTGAGTTGAGCGATGGCACTCTGGTAAATTTTATCTTTAAAGGGATTCATAAGTAATTAATATTCACAAGGTTCTTTCCTTCGGGTATCTATGATGTAGACGATTTTCCAACCTTCGGCCATTTTCACGAGCTGAAAGGAATTGACACCGCAATGGGAAAATTCCCCGTTGCGGTAAAAACGATAGGGAGTCCAAGCAGCGGCCATGTCCCCATCCACCTGGATACGATAGGACAATACCTGTTCATCCAAAACCACATCCTCTGGGGTATTTGCAATTCTATTCACAAAATCAGCGACGGTATTGCTGCCTACCGTAGTTCCTTCCGCTTTTTGAATGACCGTCTGCATCAATCCCTCGGCATAAAACGCCTGGGACACTTGATTTGCATTTTTAAGTTTCATTCCTTCAAACAAACTGCGAATGACCTGCTCTACCTCTTGGGCTTCATTCTGAGCCAGTAAGTGAGTAGGGACTATCCCCAGAAAAAGCATGGCAAGAAAAAGGTTAGTTAAAATTCGTTTTTTAAATGCCTCCATATAAATTAAAGTTCATGTTTCGTAAAGCAGCTGTATTGACCGCATAATGCATGGCTTCAGCCACGTCTCTGGGAGAGACCCATTTGGAGAAATCTGCCTGGGGCATGGCGGCCCGATTGGCAGGAGTATCCAAAATACTTGGCACAAATACATGGGATCGAATATCTGTATCCTTAATCTCCTCTGCCAAAATCTCGGAAAAGGCGCCAATCAGACGTTTGCTCAAAGCGTAGGCCACTGCATGTTTTCCTTCTTCGGGTAAAAGTGCTGCTCTAGCTCCCACAAATAAAAAAGTACCCCTCTGCTGCTTTTTCATAAGTGGAAGAAAAGCATTGGCAACAGAAAAAGCACTGAAAAAATTGAGTCTAAGCATAGATAATAAGTCGCTCTGGGTAGTAGATTCCAAGGTTCCGGGGACAAAGCCTCCCACAATCATGGCTATAGCTTCTAAATCCCCAAATTGAGTCTCGTATTCTTTTACAAATTCGAAGACTGAAGTCTCGTCACTAACATCCACCTCATAGCAAACATCCGCTTCTTCCACATGTTCCTGAACGCCTGGCAATACCAAGGCGATGATATGATAGCCTTCTCGTTTGAATTTTTCTACTACAGCAGCACCCAAAGCACCTGCGGCTCCCGTAATTACAATATTTCTGCTCATCAGTCCATCAAATCATTCCTATATTTGCTAAAATAGGGTTAATTTTTCGATTGAACCATGAATCATCTCAAAAGCAGTATCCGCGTCAAGGAAAATGTTCGAAAAACTTACTTTGCTTTCAAGCTTATCCTGCTGGTGGTATTAGAAGTTTTGTATGCTGGAGATACCTTGATTAGACCTTTTTTGGACAAGTATGAGTTTTTAAATCACCTCATCCGGGCCGTAATTTTTCTTCTCAGTGCCAACCTAATTTTTTCTTTAGTTAGAATCATCGCTCTTAGGATTTATCTTCAGCAGAGAGAGGAGACCAAGGTCCAACCCAATTTTGTGGTGGGAATAGATCGTATTGAGTTTTTGCTCAACCTGATTGCCGTATTGATTGCCTTGATGCTTGCTTTCGGAATTAGGCCCCTGGAGTTTCTTACCAGCATTACTATCGTAGCAGCAGCCATCGCCTTACTGACAAAAGATTACATCACCGGTATCGTGAATGGGCTTATCATGATGTTTTCGGACCAACTAGAAATAGGGGATAAAATTCAGATTGGAAGGCATACCGGCTTTATTCGCGACATTACCTTGTTCAACCTAGTGCTGAAAAGTGATTCAGGAGAAATTATTTTGATCCCCAATACCATGGCCTTATCGGCGGATGTAGTCAATTTTTCAAAAAACAATACCCACCAAGTGATCTTTGATGCAGAAATCACCTCTAAAAATGAAATCCACCTCAGCCAACTTGAAGATTCCCTTCAAGTAGTTTTAGGAAAATATCCTGAAGTAGTTATAAAGGAAGGTGCTCAGCTTAATATTCTAGAGCGAAAAACTGAGAATTTATTGATTCGATACCAATTTCCCATCAAATCCGGAGAGAAGCAAACCGAAATACAAGTAAAAAAATCCATCAATCAAGCACTTATCGACTGGAACTATGAACTCCGAAAAGGAGAATTACTTTGATTGGGTTTATCAGGTAGTAAGGGAAATTCCTGCTGGCCGGGTAACAAGTTATGGTGCAATTGCCCATTTTTTAGGACTGAAATCAGGAGCAAGAATGGTAGGTTATGCCATGAATGCGTCGCATACGGTAAATGACGTTCCTGCACATCGCGTAGTAAATCGCAAAGGTTTACTTACCGGGAAACATCACTTTGCCACACCCACCCAAATGGAAGAATTATTGCGTTCCGAGGGTATTCATGTGGAAAATGACCAAGTTATCGATTTTGAATCCCGTTTTTGGAGCCCTGAAAAAGAACTCAAGCCTTAGATTTTTTTCGAAGCAGGTAAAGTCCTGCAAACATCAGCCCTCCATTTAGAATCAAGGCTTCAAATCCGAAGGTATATCCCCACAACCATTCTTTGGAGTTGGAAGCAATCAAAAAGGTAAGTGCAGGAGCTAAAATGGCCATCCAAGGGACCCACATATCCTTTACTTGGTAGCGGGTAAAAAGACCAAAAGAGTACAGACCTAACAGCGGCCCATAGGTATAGCCTGCCAAAATAAATACTGAATTGATAACACTCTGATCATTTAGCCAATAAAAGGCAAGAATCAAGAGGAACATCAAGCCTGTAAATCCAACATGAACTTTGGTCCTAATAGATAGGCGATCCTCTGGCTTGTATTTTTTATCAATTTGAAGGAAATCATAGCAAAAAGAAGTGGTAAGTGCAGTTAGCGTAGAGTCTGCGCTAGAATAAGCAGCAGCAATAATTCCTAAGACGAAGACTATCCCTGCAAAGGGAGAAAAATATTCCGTTGCCAACAAGGGAAAAAGTGCGTCTGATTTTTCAGGTAGGGTAATGCCCTTAGAGGAAGCATAGAGGTATAGCATCACCCCTAAGGAAAGAAACAGTAGGTTAACCACTACCAAAATACCTGTAAACCAAAACATATTTTTTTGGGCATCTTTAAGCGTTCTGCAGGTCAAATTTTTTTGCATCATGTCTTGATCCAAACCCGTCATCACGATGGTGATGAATGCTCCCGAAATAAATTGCTTGAAAAAATTAGTACCTGCTCTCCAATCCCAATTGAAGACTGTAGATCTCTGGTCTTGAACAATGAGTTCCACATACTCTCCTAAGCTCTTGATTTGCAAATCCTGTCCTATTAAAAATATGGTAATCAGTACCGAAGCCAGCATGAAGGCAGTTTGTAAGGTGTCGGTCCAGACTACCGTTTTTATCCCTCCTCGGTAGGTATACAACCAAATAAGTCCTACCGTAATCAAAACAGAAATCCAAAAGGGTATCCCTAGCGCATCAAATAAGATCAGTTGCAAGACACTGGCCACCAAATACAAGCGTAGGGAAGATCCTAAGGATCGAGATAAAATAAAGAAAAAAGCCCCCGTTTTGTAGGACCAAAACCCAAATCTCTCCTCCAAGTAGGTATAGATGGAGACCAGATTCATACGATAATAAAGAGGCAAAAGGAGTTTGGCTATGGTGAAATATCCCAAGGTATAGCCTAGGACAACTTGGAAATAATAAAAATTGGTATTGCCTACCTCACCGGGTACAGAAATAAACGTGACCCCAGAAAGAGAAGCTCCAATCATACCAAAGGACACCAAAAACCAATGGGAATTTCGATCTCCAGTAAAAAAAGTATGGGCTGTGACCTTACGGGTAGTGAGCAAAGAAATCAAAAAAAGTAAGCTGAAATAGGCTAAAATAACGACTAAAACAAGTTGTGGATTCATAATTTGGGCGAGATCTTTCGCACTAAGTTGTCCATTATTCTTAAGTTTGCAAAATGAACTCTTTCAGCTTTGCCCTTCCCGAAATTGAAGTACAGGAACTTCTTATCGAAGACCTTGTAGATCAGGAAGCCCATGACCTGATCGTATTTAATGACGATTTCAATACTTTTGGACATGTCATTCAGGTACTGATGGATGTGTGTAAGCACAGCTACGAACAGGCCGAACAATGTACCCTGATCATTCATTACAAAGGAAAATGTTCTGTAAAAAAAGGAACACAACAGGAATTAAAACCCCTATGTGAGGCCATCCTAGACGCTGGAATCCAGGCTACCATCGTATAAACCCAGCTCACCTTGAACTTCCCCTCCAAGTTAATTGAAGATGCAGTAAATGAAATTTCAAGGCTTCCAGGCATTGGAAAAAAAACTGCCTTGCGTCTAGCCCTCCATCTACTCAAACAGCATGAGGCAATTACTTCTGCACTAGCTTTGTCCTTGACGCGCATGAGGGAGGAAGTAAAGTATTGCTCCCAATGCCACTCTCTTTCTGACGAGGACACCTGTAGCATTTGCCAAAATCAAAAAAGAGATAAAAGCGTGGTGTGTGTGGTCGAGGATAGTGGAGACGTATTGGCCATTGAAAACACCAACCAATACCAAGGACTTTACCACGTGCTTGGAGGCGTTATTTCTCCTATTCAAGGAATTGGTCCTGAGCAGTTGCATTGTGAAAGTCTAGTAGAACGAATTTCCAAAGGGGAGATTAAAGAAGTCATTTTAGCCCTCTCCGCAACTATGGAAGGGGACACCACTTCATTTTATGTTGGCAAAATTTTAAAGCCTACTGGAGTAAAGGTAAGTAGCATTGCTAGAGGGATTCCTGTGGGAGGAGAACTTGAGTTTACCGATGAGGTAACTTTGGGAAGAAGTATCCTTACCCGAATAAATTATGCTCAGGAATAAATAATTTCTTTGCAAGGAAACTTTGGGCCTCTATATTTGCAAGCCATTAGGAAGGAATTGAGCAACTTGGCTCAGTTCAAAATTGGGGGATTAGCTCAGTTGGCTAGAGCGCTACACTGGCAGTGTAGAGGTCATCGGTTCGAATCCGTTATCCTCCACTTTTAATTGAACTAGATTTTCCTAGTTCTAAGACGAGGACTAGAGGAGCGCCCCGCAAGCCTGCGGGAAATTTATCACTCACCCCAAATATTATGGCATTCTCCACCAGAATCTTTTTGTAAAACTTCGTTTAAAAGCCATAATTTTTTTTGTTCAACTAAGAAACATCCATTGATTCATACCTAATGAACATGATTTTTAAGATTTATTCCTAGTTATTTTTTAAATTGTATTCCATCCATTGCCCATTCACCTCGGACCTATCACCCAAGCCTAATTTTAAACTCAAGTCATTTACTTTTAAAAATTAGCATACAGGAAAAAGATCCCCGTCCACCTATGAACTGGAAATTGCCTTCCATTTTTCTACTCCTATCTGTATTTTCCCTTTTCCCATTCGGGGGAGAGGCTCAGGAATTTTTTAGGTTTAGGATAGGAACTTCTGGGGTGGAATTAACCAAACGAGATTCTTTTTTTAACGGCCTAGTGACTCGAGATCTGCTGGAAGAGTTGGATAGTATTTATAAAAAAAATCGAAGTACCTATGAGTTTATCTATTCTAAAGAGGAAAACAAGCTAAAGCTCTTTATCCACTGTTCGCTTGATTTTTACTCCATCGTCGATGGGAAACTAATCAAAGAATACCGCTACATGAATAGGGGATATACCTGTGGACCAAATGTGTTTTTTAGAGACGAGGCTTACCACATCTTAGGAGGACAAGGCTTTTGGTTACATCATGTGGATTTGATGAAGTTTGATAGCCTTTTGGGTTCATGGGAACTTATACAAGCCAAAAATCAACCCTTGGATTACTTTCCAAGAGGCTCCTTTCATACCAAAAAAGGAATTACCTCTATTTTTGGGGAATACAATAATTTACGTATACCTAGAAAAGAAAAGGAGCCCCATGGTTATTTTTTAGATTGGGAGCAAAAAACCTGGTATCCCATAAGGTTTGAAACCAAAGAAATCAACCTTTCTGAAATTGTCAATGCAAACACTTCCTATTTATATGAAACGGAGGATTATGCATTACTGGTATCTAACTCTGACATTCCATCTATCGGATGGAAATTATGGGTGCTTATTGAAAAGGAAACTGGTAAATTATTTTTGCTTGAGGGGGTTAATAACTTCTACATCGCCGATTCTTTCTATCATGAAATTATAGGCAATTCCATTTATTACAATTCATCCAATGTATTAAACCCCAGTGAAGGGAAAGAGGAAGTTCTTGACCTTGAAGAAATTCGAAAAAAATCCAAGGAAATTGGATACATCAATTACCTTAAAGAAAGTCCATCAAAGACTGATCTTCTCCCGCTTTATTTATTCATTTTGCTTTCCCTGCTCCTACTTGGAATTGGAATTTGGATTTTTATGAAGCGAAGAACGACTGAGGACCCCTCCACTTCTCAACAAGAACTCCAAGAGTCCCCAGTACAGGACGAAGCTTTTGAAGAATTGCTACAGCGCTTGCTTCCTCACCATGGGGAAAAATTGACCACGGAAAGTTTTGACACCATTTTAGGAATTGACCAAATCACCAACTTTGATTCGAAAAGAATCAAACGCTCTCGGCTAATCAAAGCCATAAATGCGTACTACACCGAGAAAAAAGGAGAGCCTCTGATCACGAGAATCAAAAATCCAGAAGACAAGCGCTATATCTATTACAAGCTCAAACCTTAGCTTTTTTCCATTTTAAATGAAGAATAGAAGCCTTTCCCCCCTTCCTTTCTTAATTTAATCACAAGCTGGTACCAGTTGGTGTCTTGAAGCAATGTTACTTGCAAATGAAATACCGCAGGTTCTGCCTACCCTTCCTTTTTTTGGCCTGGGCAGTTGCAGTTGTGCTCCTGAAGAGTTGATTCGATTTGCGATTTCGGGCATGGACACCATACTTGGAGGAGGGTTTGTGCCTTCCGAACAACTCCGAGCCTTGGGAGGCTTTACCTCCACCAGCGTACACCTTTCTAAAACTTCCGAAAATGGAGTAGAGGAATCCATTATTTTTTTTATCCTTGAAAATGGTGATTCTAAAATATTGGCAGAAAACAGAGAAATTCTTGCCCGTAAGTGTGCTGAGCTTTACCTAAAAGAATTTGAAGGTGCTGAAGAATACCATAAAATCACCGTACAATTGGTACAAAACGATCCATTTAATCCAGAAAATGTATCCTCAGAAGAGTATACCTTTGAGGTACAGGTTTTTTGAAAAATTATTTATTCTACCCCTTTATCCCGCATTTTCACAAACTCATCAAATCTTCGGTAAATGGCCACCGAAAATCCTAGAAGCATGAGCAAGGTGCCTATCCAGAGGACATTGATATAAGGTTTTACTATGGCCTTCATGACCACATAATCTTTTTGGTATTGATTTACTTTAAAAACGAATTTGTTCTGTTCCGGCAGAATATTTTCCAAGCTGATTTTCAACCCTAAATCGGCATCTTCTACAGGTAATTTTCCCACTTGATTGTCACTAACGATAAAAGTAGGCTCAAGAATTTTTTCCACATCGTAGTCCAAAACCCTAATTTTTGCCTTCAACGCAATATCTCCTTCTTTCAAGGTGTATCCTTCTAATTCTTTCAATACCTCTACTCCATCAAAGTAGGTGACAAAGTCGGCGATATGAAATTGTTGCCCAGGGGTTACCTCATAGGTTTCATCCTCCTTCCATTCGGGATCAGAAAAATCATTCATGGCAGCTACATAGGTGTAAAGGTCCCGATCTAAGTAAATTTTTGAATCTGGAGAGGAAATTAAGCCTCCCATCCCTTCATTAAATTGTGACATGGGGGAAAGTGAAAATTGAAGCTTCTCGTTTTGGAAGTAGTCAATTTTAAAGTAATCGTTTTCCTCCAAGACCAGCTGCAAAGTATCTCCTTTTTTGAAATAGGTTTGGTAATCCTCCAAAGCAACGGCTTGATTCACCTTCCCGGTAGAAGCCAACAAATTTGCAGGAACGTACTCTGGCACACCCTCGACTTTTTTCTGACGTCCACGATAAATAACCGTGTAATCCTTCATCTGGGTTGGCTTATTGATCCAAAGCAAGACATGCTCCTTATTCATCTCATCTTCCCAGCTGTTGCTGTAGGTAAGGCCAGACATGTTGAGCGAAATCACATCGGAATATCCAGAACTAAACATGATGCCGATCAAGATCATTCCTAAACCTATGTGAGCCAAAGATCCACCGGCCAATTTAAAGGTGGATTTTTTTAATAGTTTTACTAAAATCACCGAATTGGCCACGATGGTAAACACGCCTGACAGGACGATCAAAATATACTTCCATTCGTAGACTTTTGTCACTACAATGATTGCAGCAGCCAAAAGCATAGCTACGATATAGGGCACTAACAATGCGTCTTTCAATGCTTTTTTGTCCATCTTTTGCCACCAAAAAAACTGCCCTACTGCGGTGAGCAAGGCAATGAGGATGGCAAACCAGAGTTGAGATTTGGTATAAAATTCCACCTGAACTGCTGGAGGTGCCATGTTGGAAATTCCACCAAAGCTCTCCACCAAAGCATTCCATGCAGGTATAGAAGTAGGTACTATCACTTGAAAAGCCATCAAGCTCAAGGTGATTGCCCCCAAGAAAATCCAGAATTCTCTAGAATACGTAGAGGCTTCATTAGGTGAACTTGGAATATGCTTCCATGCCCTAACTGCAAGAAATATGGCAACAGCCATGAAAAAAAGCATATAAATCAGCAATTGTCCAGACAATCCAAGATCAGTAAAGGAATGAACAGAAGCATCTCCCAAGACACCGGAGCGCACCAAGAAAGTAGCATACAGCACCAAAATAAAACTAAGAATCACCAGCACGATGGAGGTCTTCAAGGCCGTAGCGCTCTTTTTGAACGTAATCATGGTATGTATACTAGCTACCAGGATGAGCCAAGGGACATATACCGCATTTTCTACAGGGTCCCAATTCCAATAGCCCCCAAAGTTGAGCGTGACGTACGCCCAATAGGCCCCCATGATGATGCCCATCCCTAAAATCATGGCAGAAAAAATCGCCCATGGCAATGCGGGTCGAATCCATTCCGCATATCTCTTGGTAACTATTCCAGCTATCAAAAATGCAAAGGGAACTAAAGTGGAGGCGTACCCTAAAAATAAGGTGGGAGGATGGATGACCATCCAAATATTTTGGAGCAAGGGGTTTAAACCTGTCCCGTCTTCAGGAACAAAGTCTGGATTTACTTCAAAAATTGGAGCCTGAGTAGCATCTCTCAGGAGAATGAAGGGTGAGGATCCAATCTTTAAGTCTCCCACCACTACTCCTAAAATCATGGAAATTAAAAAAGCCTGGACCAGGGCAAACACCACCATGACCGGGGCTTCCCAAAATTTATTGGTATGAACCAATAGTAATCCCAAAACCACATTCCAAAATGCCCAAAGGATAAATGCTCCTTCCTGACCTTCCCAAAAACTGGAGATCATGTAATGCACAGGAAGAGCCTTGGAGCTATGAGAGAAGGCATAGAAATACTCGTACCGCTGATGGTAAATGATCTCAAAAAGAGACCCTGCAATCATGACCGTAGCCACCGCATGTACATAAAAACTAACGCGGCTAAATCTTCTCCAACTTGGCTTGTCTAGTTCGTTTGCCTTGAAATATTGACTGTAGGCAAAGGCAGTCACCAGTGCGCTTACAAAGGCTATCAAGGTAGACAGGTGTCCAAAATTACCTACAAAGGTATTGATCATGTTACTGTGATTAGAAATAGTTTGCCATTACAAATTACCCGCAGTCACCGTGGTCTCTTGGTACTTGGAGGGGCACTTCATTAGGATTTTATCGGCAACAAAAATTTCTTTGTCTCTGTATGAGCCGATGACTACCACTTGCTCGGAACGCTGAAAATCAGCAGGAACTGGCTGGTTGTAAAATACTTTTTGTTCTGTCCCTTCGGTATCTACCAATAGAAATGTAAATGATGTTTTATCTTCTCGAACCTCAATTCCTTGAACCTCTCCTGAAGTATCTTTTTTTAACTTCCCCACGACATGTATGGCCTTATCTTCTCCATTCTGCTTCATTTCTAGGGCCGTGGCAAAGTTTTCATAACTACTTGCTTCTCCTATAGAACTCATGATGATCACTATTGCTATGGCAATCACCCCTAACCCAATCACATGTCCTTTTTTCATGATATCATCTATTTAACTTCTCTTATTCTCTTTTTCTAAACGGGAAAGTTTTCGGTCGGTGACAACCATATATCCCAGCAATCCTAAAAAAAGTAGTACAATAATCCCCACGAGCACGTATATTTTTCCCTCTGAGCGCATCAAGTCAGCCATTTGTACGGAAGTATTGGAATAATCCGATGCCGTGACCTCAATTTTATCTTGAGCTTTACCCGCTAAAGAAAGTAGCATCAGCAGGACAAACAATGTTTTCTTCATTTCTTTAGGAATTTAAAAGATTCTCTTCTATTTCTCGGGTTATCCTACGCAGACGAATACGCTGGGTTGCCATCCATGTACCCAAGAGTGTCCAAGCAAGTATGGCCGGATAAAAAACCAATCTCAACTTAGAATCTAGGTCATAGGCATTAAATCCAGGATTTCCACCATTTCCTGGATGGAGGCTGTCAGTCAGCCTTGGCAAGACAAAGATCAAAGGGATGAAAGCGGCAAAAGCAAATAAATTGTAAACGGCCGAAACCCTGCCACGCTGCTGAGCATCTGTCATACTCCCTCTCAACACCACATAGGCCAAATACATCAACAAACCTATGGCTGAAGCGTTTTGTTTGGGATCTCCACTCCAATATTCCCCCCAAGTAAATTTTGCCCAAAGCATCCCCGTAGCGATGCCCAATACTCCAAAAAGAATAGCCGCATGGGTAAACTCTACCGCCACATCATCGTCCTGAATCCGATTGCTTCTAAGGTACCTGATGCTGTAAATAGAGGCCACTCCTAGCATGAGAATCATGCCAAACCACATGGTTACATGAAAATGTAAGGCACGTATGGTTTCATTCAGAATAGGAAGCCGAGGAACCTCCAACATCAATCCTGCCACCAAGGTATAGACCAAAAGCAGTACGGTTAGAATTTTCCACCAAGATTGGCGCATAGCTAGGCGTGATAGATTTTGGTGCAAAAATAAGGCATAAGTTCCTGAATACACTTCTTTTTCTAAGAAAAGGCGGGGAGAAAGGAGGAAAAAATTCAATAGAAAAAAAATTCGTCATCAAATCATACCGATGATCACCTTGGGCTTCTCCTTAGGAGGTTTTTTCTGCAATCCCACTAGGAATACCTACCTTTGTAGAGTGGAAATCGACAAAAAAGACATCCGGAAATTAAGCTTATCAGAATTGGAAGAATTTTTTGTTCTTCAAGGGGAAAAAAAATTTAGAGCCAAGCAAGTTTATGAATGGCTTTGGAATAAATCCTTGAAAAATTTTGATGACATGAGCAACCTCTCCTTAACTACCCGAGAATTGCTTAAAAACCATTTTTCTATCAACCACGTCCGGGTAGATCTCATGCAGCATAGCCAAGACGGGACCATCAAAAATGCCGTAAAATTATTCGATGATAAAATCGTAGAATCGGTCCTCATCCCCACGAGCAAGCGGATCACGGCCTGCATTTCTTCCCAAGTAGGATGCAGTTTGGATTGTAATTTCTGTGCTACCGCAAGATTAAAGCGAATGAGAAATCTACATCCGGATGAAATTTACGATCAGGTGGTGGCCATCAAAGAAGAAGCGGAAACCTACTTTCAAAGACCCCTGACCAATATTGTGTTTATGGGTATGGGAGAGCCTCTACTCAATTATGCCAATGTCATGGAAGCAATCGAAAAAATCACCTCTCCGGAGGGATTGGGAATGGCTCCAAAAAGGATTACCCTTTCTACAGTAGGTATACCCAAAATGATTCGAAAAATGGCTGAAGATCAGGTTAAATTTAATCTTGCCATTTCCTTACATGCTGCAATCAACGAAACCCGAACTCGATTAATGCCCATCAATGCCGTAAATCCTCTAGAGGATCTTGAAGATGCGCTTAGGTACTGGTACCTGCATACCAAAAGAAAAGTGACTTACGAATACGTGGTTTGGGAGGGCATCAACGACGACGAGCGCCACGCCAAAGCCCTAGCAAAATTCTGTAAAATCATTCCTTCTAAAGTGAATCTCATACAATACAACCCTATCGATGCGGGGGAATTTAGGCAAGCTTCCCAGGGGGCCATAGACCTCTATGTTAAGATTCTGGAAGGTCAAGGGATTGTGGCGAAAATTAGAAAATCAAGAGGTCAAGATATCGATGCTGCCTGCGGTCAATTGGCCAATAAAAATGAAGTAGCTCAACTTCATCCCCAAAATACCCCTTAAATTCCTCCATTAAAACCTTGGACGGAAAAATTGGGTATACATCCTTAACTACTACAGCTGCTTTTTTTATGAATTTGATTTGGTTCCGATTATTTTTTTTAAGTCTCCTCTTAGGAGCCCTTCCAGTCCTGGCACAAGATTCTTTACCCCAGCAAATCCAAACCTACTTCACCAAGTACCAAGAAGATTTTCCTGTAGAAAAAGCCTACCTACATCTGGATAAGTTTACCTATACCTTAGGGGAGGACCTTTGGTTTTCGGCCTACCTGGTAGCAGGGGGAACGCAGGTGCCCTCTCCCATGAGCAAGACCCTTTACGTTGATTTATTTGACGGGGACGGCCTACTCATCGCTCAAAAAATTGTCTCCTTAGATCAAGGTAGAGGGGCTGGGGATTTTAAAATTCCAAATTTTGGAAAAACAGGTACCTACCAACTCAAAGCCTATACGGCATGGATGAAAAATTTTGGCGAAGCCTATTTTTTTTCCCAGAAAGTCAGCATCGTGGATGCCTTTGGAGGTTCTTTTCTCCCAAAAGTGGAAGTGGAATCCATAACAGCAGCCGAAGGAAAAATACAGTACCAAGTATCTATTCTAGCGGTATCTTCCTCGGGAGAAGCCTTGAGCAATGCCAAAGTAGATCTTCAAGCCATTGCCGGTGAAGAGATTTTCCATACCCAAAGCCTTCAACTCAATGCCTTAGGTGAAACCTCTATTTCGTTCGCCATTCCAGACCGACCTCACCCCTCCCAGCACCTTGCTTTATCTTTTGAAGAGCAATCGGGATATGTGCTCACCCACAACATCAAACTCCCATATGCCTTGCATACAGCAGACATTCAGTTCTTACCCGAGGGAGGCAATTGGATCATTGGAAAAAAATCCAAACTTGCCATTCGAGCCATCTACCCCGATGGAAGTCCTGTGGTATTGACAGGAAATTTAGAAGGAGAACCTTCTGCCACTTTTAGTACGAATCAGGCAGGATTAGGGAAAATCGAATTCATTCCTCAACGGGAAGCATATACTGCCCTAGTCGTAGAACCCAACTATGGTGAAAAGCGAAGCATTTCTATCCAAAAAGCCATGTCCTCCGGAGTAACGATACAGGTACAGCAGGGAGAAGAAAGCAACTATATTGCTGCGATGGTCCAAGGGGTTAATGTGGAAGGAAATTTGCTATTGGTGTCTCATACCCGAGGTTTGATTAATTACATGATCCAAGGCAAACTTTTTAATGGGGTATGGGGCCTGCGAATACCGAAAAAAAACTTGCCTAGCGGAATCAATACCCTCAGCGTCTTGGACGAGTCTGGAAGAACGCTCCTGGAGCGACTGGTATTTGTCCATGGTCCTGACCAACTCCAACTCACCTTAACTTCCTTGTCAGAGTCGCTATCTCCGAGATCTAAGGTTTCCTTGACTCTGGCAAGCGAATTCCAAGATAGCACCTCTCTTGCCAGTCTATCCGTTTCGGTAATAGATGCTGCTCAGGTACAAGATGAAAGCGAAATCTATGGAACTATCCATTCCCATTTGTTGCTAAGTTCTGACCTTAAAGGCACTGTATATCGTCCGGGATATTATTTTCAAAATCAAAGTCCGGCCATCAAGGAAGAACTTGATTGGGTCATGCTCACCCACGGTTGGACCCGATTTACTTGGAAGGATGTTTTCAACGAAGTATATCCCGATCAAGGGCATTACATAGAACAAGGAATTACTGTCCAAGGAACAATCACTGAAAAATACCGCACCAAAAAAGGTCTGGGGGGAGGAAAAATTACTGCGCTTGTGGGAGAAGGCGTAGAATTGCTTTCTACCGAATATGGACCAGATGGCTCATTTTTATTGACCGACCTCAATTACCAAGACTCCACTTCCTTGACCCTCACCGCAGAAGACAGTAGGGCCAAAAATTTTATTGACCTTTCCCTACGAGTGCAAAAGCCCCACTTCAAGATGCTTGAAGGTAGCTATCCCAAGGAAGTCTTTTGGCCTAAAGAATTGATTGCCTCCGTAGAGGAAAGAAGACTGATGCAGCAATTAAGCGCTGGAGAAAAATTCACCGATCTGGAAGGAATAACCATTGAAGCGAATACCCTACAAGAAGAACAAACCCAATCTCGAAAATTATATGGTCAGGGAGATGCTACCTTGAAACCAGAAGAAATACCAGGAGGAGAAGGCTACACCAATATTTTTCAAATGATACAAGGCCGGGTAGCTGGAGTGCGGATCAATTTCAATGGAATTTCAGCCAGTGTTCAAATTCGTGGCGTTGGCTCCATACAAGCAGGTACAGAACCCTTATACCTCCTGGACAATGTACCCGTGGACGCTAGCACAATCTCTCTGATTAGCCCAAGAGATGTGGAATCTGTAGAGGTATTTAAAGACCCCTCTCGAACTGCCATTTTTGGTTCTCAAGGAGGCAATGGAGTCATTGCCGTGTACACCAAAACAGGCGCAGGTCTTTCCTACACCTCTGATGGGGGAACCTTGGTGACAAGGTATAGTGGCTATGCAATTCCTAAAATATTTTACTCTCCAAAATACGATGAAAAAAGCCCCTCTACCACAGATAGAAGGGCTACCCTATTTTGGAGCCCCTTACTTCAGACAGACGCTACCGGCAAAGCGCGCCTAGAATATTTCAACTCGGATACGGCCACCACGCATGTAGTGGTGGTTGAAGGAATAGACAAGCAAGGTAGGTTGGGTCGCCTAGTCACCCGCCTGCAATAAAGGTTTTATAAAAGATTTCTATTTTTGACTGTAGTAAGCACCATGAAAAAATTCCTTCTTACAAGTTTAGGTTCTATCCTATGCTGTCTCCCCTTACTTGCTCAAGAACAAGGAGATTCTAGAATACATGTCTTGGGACAATACGGCCTGAGAATGCAAGAACCTGGCATAGGTGCAGGATGGGAGTATTTCTTCTCTCCACAGTTTGGGTTTATGCCCAGCTATACCCAGCTCTTTCCCGCTGTAGGAAAAGCAGGAAATTTTAGTGCTGATCTCCGGTATTACCTCTCCCAAGGAAAATCTCAGGTTTATGTACTCACGGGCTACAGCCTAACTACTGAAAATACCCAGCCTAATGCTGCAGGCACCCGAAAATCAACTAGTGGGGCCAATGTGGGGGTAGGAGCCGTAGTGCCTCTGACTTCTTGGCTTGGTTTGAGTTCGGAATTTAAATTCCAAAGCCAGGGGATTCGGCAAACCTATGCTCGATTTGGTTTGGTATTACCGATAAAAAAATAAGGAATTGGGTACTGCCCGTATTTTTAAAGGAATTTGGTATAATTCGAGCCCATTTATTTTTTACTAAATTCAAAAAGCTTTCTTTTTTCTTCCTTACTTAATCCATCGTAGCCCTTTTCAGCAATTTTATCTAAAATCCTATCTACTTCTTCTTGTTGAATCGTTTCCCTTTTCGACTGAGCAGCTGAAGTACTTTCTCCTCCTGCTCTTCGGTAACTTACCTTTACCTTAGGTCGGCGTCTGGTAAAAAGATTTTCAAAAAAGCTCCCTACCTTTTGTATAGGAGTTCCCAAATCCTTTCCTTTTCTTAACAATACCACGTATAAAAATCCAACTAGGGCACCTCCCAAGTGTGCGATTTCTCCCCCAGCATTGGATCCTATTGAGTTGGCAAAGGATAAAATGACATAAAAGGCAGCGATGTACACGATTCTAACTGGACCCAACAAGAGCAAGAAAAAAGTAGTATGAGGGGCTACGGTAGCGGCACCTACCACCACCGCAAATACCCCAGCACTGGCACCTAGCATCATGGACTCATTCACCGAGTCCCGAAAGTAAGGGGCCAAATTGTAAATAAGCATATAAAATCCAGCTCCTAGCAATCCCCCCAATACGTACAAATTTGCCAGCCTTCTACTGCCTAAATATTGATGAACAACGAGTCCAAACCAATACAAAAAAAGCAGGTTAAAAAGGATATGAAATACTCCTTCATGCAAAAACATGTAGGTCAACATGGACCAGGGTTGTGTAATAAAGGTGGGAAGTGAGGCAGGCATCATCAGGAATCGCAAACCTGCTTGATAAAGTTCTCCAAATCCCGATAGGGTCAAAAATACCCGAGCCAACAGAAAGACAAAAAAAACAATCAGATTGATGGCAATAAGCTTATACAAGCTATTGTCCCGGTACTTGAATGCATTTTTTAAGTTGTCCCAAAAACCCCCGTACATGTTAGTAAAAATTAGTTCTATTTTTTTTCCAAACGTAAACTAGGATGGCACCGATCACCAATCCACTCAGGTGTGCAAAATGAGCTACATTATCGCTAGGATTGGTAATCAATACGTTGTAAATGGTGTAGGCCCCGTAAAAAAACACCAGGTACTTGGCCTTGATGGGCATGGGGGGAAAGAGTAAGAAAAGTTGGGTATTGGGAAACAGCATGGCAAAGGCAACCAAGATGCCGAATAAGGCTCCCGAAGCTCCTACCATGGGCTGGTTGACTTGCAGTCTTAGGATATTTTGCAAGGTTTGTTTGGCATGTTGGATATGTGCCGGATCTTGCGGATTTCTGCTGTATTGATCCACAAAATCAAATACCTCTTGGGTAAAATATCCTTTGTTTTCGATCACAAGCCTATTGAAATACTCTGGATCAGGGTTGGATTCAAAGGCCAAGACCTTGTCTTCCAAATTTCTGTACTGCACCAAAGTATATCCCGAATACAAGACTCCAGCTCCCATACCGCAGACCATCCACAAGGTGAATAATTTTTTAGGTCCTAAAAACTGCTCTAAAAGTGGACCAAAAATCATTAATCCAAACATGTTGCTAAACAAATGCCAAAAATCTGCATGCATAAACATGTAGGTGAGGAACTGAAAAGGCTTGAATTTGGAGCTATTTATGTTGTAAAGAGCAAACCAATCGTCGAGCACAGGAATAAAAAAATTAGCAGCCAAAAAGATGGCAATGTTAATGAGTAGGAGTCGCTGTACAACGGGCGTGATATTTCTAAACATATTATTTGGCAAAGAATGCGTGTATGCTAGGTAAATCCAATTTTACAAAGGTTTTGTTCCCCGAAGGCGAATAATTTGGATTTTGACAGGCAAATAATTGCCCAACCAGGGTTTCCATCTCTCGTGCATCCAGGCGTTGACCCTTTTTTAGAGAAGACCTTTTGGCCAATGAACGAGCTAAATTTTCTTTTTTGTCCAAAGAAAGTTCACTTTTAAAGTTTTTGTACTGCTCGATCAACCCCTCAAAGAGCTCTTTTTCGTTCTTTACTTGGGTATCTGCAGGTACTCCTTGGATGACAACAGTATCCTTTCCAAATTCCTCCACCTGAAATCCTAGGCTATGAAGTTCGGGTAACATATCCATGACCAGAGAGAAATCTCCTGGGTTAAGGGTGAGGGTGGCTGGAAAAAGGCATTGTTGGGAACTGCCCTGAGAGGCCTGCAACTGTTTGAAGTAGCGTTCGTAAAGAATACGTTCGTGGGCGAGTTGCTGGTCTACAATCAGTACCCCCGTTGACATTTGGGCAACGATATAGCTAAGCTCTACCTGAAATGTAGTACCTGTCCCTTCCTGCACTTCTGCGGCTGAAGTAGGCAATGCTTCCTCTCCAGAAGCTCTGCTTGGAAAAGTAAGAATTTCCTGATCCTCCTTTGGAAGTTGGGTACTGCGCCAGGTCGATACCGTAGGAGCATCTCCTTCAAACAGGCGCTCCCAGCCTGCTACAGATGCTTTTTGAAACTCAGGAGTATTGTAGGTTTTGTAGCTGTATTCTCGATCCAATTCCAAAGCAGTGGATGGATTCTTGGTCCAATTTTCCTGAAAATTGACATCCATGCTAAAGTCCAAAGCAGGCATGACATGATGGGCCCCCAAGGATTGCTTCACTGCCGCACGTATGACCGCATAGACTGTCCGCTCGTCCTCAAACTTAATTTCTGTTTTGGTAGGGTGCACATTGATGTCAATATGCGCTGGGTCAATCTCCAAAAACAAAACATAGAAGGGATGTTGATCTGCCTGGATCAAGCCTTCGAAGGCCGTGCTCACTGCATGATGCAGGTAGCTACTTTTGATGTACCTGTTATTGACGAAAAAAAACTGTTCTCCCTTGGTTTTCTTCGCATATTCGGGTTTACCTACATATCCTTTAATCCTAAGATGAGGAGTATCCTCTTCGCATGGGACCAATTGATTTTGTGCGGATTTACCAAAAATGCCTACAATTCGCTGGCTAAGCTTGCTTGGCAAAAGGTGATACGTTTCTAAATCTTGTTGATACAAGGAAAACCCTATTTCGGGATTTGCGAGAGCGACCCGCTGAAATTCGTCCACGATATGTCTCATTTCTACAGGATTGGACTTCAAAAAATTTCTCCTTGCTGGGACGTTAAAGAATAAATTTTTCATGGCCACGGAGGTACCCACTGTAGTGGCTATGGGTTCTTGCTTTTTTACTTCAGATCCTTCGATTTGTAGTAAGGTGCCCAACTCTGCCTCTTCTTGACGGGTTTTGAGTTCTACTTGTGCCACGGCTGCAATAGAAGCGAGGGCTTCTCCCCTAAATCCAAGGGTACGGATGGCAAATAAATCCTGCGCACTCCGAATCTTGGAAGTGGCATGGCGTTCAAAACTCATCCTGGCATCGGTGGGAGACATTCCCCTTCCATTGTCAATGACGTGGATCAACTGCTTCCCTGCATCCTTTATCCAAACCTGAATTTGAGTGGCTTTGGCATCTACTGCATTTTCCAACAATTCCTTAAGCGCAGAGGCAGGTCGTTGAACGACCTCACCGGCGGCGATTTGGTTGGCAATGGCGTCAGGAAGGAGCTGAATAATATCAGGCATTGGTACGCTTCTTTTTAAACTTAAAAAAGAAGTAAACTCCTCCCAATACTAATGCACCATAACCCATGTAGGTGAAAATCACTGGCCCCAAGTAAATGTACCCAAAGGCTGCAGTCACCATGCTTAAAAATAGAAAGGTTCGGATCAAAGTAGAGGCATTGAAGACATGGGTATTCTTATGCTTCATTCCCCGATGAGAGGAAAAAGAGCCTTTCAGGGAACTTGCCCTACGAGCAGACTCCTCTTCTGAGGAAGATGCGATGGCTCCCTCCTGTTCCAATTCCTTTTTAATTCTTGAGGTACGCTCTTCCAGTTCCTCCTTGATGGGATCGTAGTACCTTGTTTTGATGGCAAATCTTTGGTGCGAGGCGGTTTTAAAAATGGAAGGAAGTTTCATGACTTGCTATATATGTGGCCTTTAGGGTGATTTTCAGGTCCAAGCGGAAAAGAAGCATTATTTTCTTTTCCCTCTCTTAAAAGTCTATACTTTTTTACCGTGTTGATTTTGCTAAACTTTGTTACCTTGTAGGTTAGCTGGTATTGACCTCCATTCACCAAGATACTCCGATGAATGAACATAAGAGATTTGTTTCAACTAGTTATCAAATTTAGCTAAAAATACAGAATTTAATACACACCCTTCCATGAACCCTCGCATAAGAACCCTGTTTTTTTGGATCCTTACCTTAGGGCTTATCACATTTGGGAAGTCAGCCCCAAATTGGAAAAATGATGACCCTTTAAAAAGCAGGGAACTTGAATTACAAATGCATTGGGTGGATAGCGTTTTTAATACCATGACCTTTGAAGAGCGCTTGGGTCAATTGTTTATGGTAGCAGCTTATTCAAACAAAGACCAAGCCCACATAGAGGAAATCAGTCAGCTTATTCAAAACCATCACATTGGTGGACTAATATTTTTTCAAGGCGGTCCCAATCGACAAGCGAGATTAACCAATTTTTACCAAGCAAAATCAAAAATTCCATTAATGATTGGCATGGATGCAGAATGGGGAATAGGCATGAGGCTAGATTCTATTGAAAATTTCCCCAAAGCCATGACTCTAGGAGCCATACAAAATCCTGAACAAATTCATGCTATGGGTGCTGAAATTGCTAGACAATTTAAAATCTTGGGGATGCATGTAAATTTTGCTCCTGTGGTAGATGTAAATTCAAATCCTAATAACCCAGTAATTGGTTTTAGAGCTTTTGGAGCTGAAAAGGAACAAGTTACTTCTCGGGCTATCGCCTACATGAAAGGGCTGCAGGAGAATGGTATTATGGCAAATGCAAAGCATTTTCCAGGACATGGAGACACAGATGCGGATAGCCACTTTTCCCTTCCTAAAATATCCCATTCTGAAGAAAGAATCTGGGATATTGATTTATATCCTTACCGAGAACTATTTAAAGAAAACCTAATGTCGGTAATGGTAGCTCATCTTCAAGTTCCCAGCTTGGAGCAACAACAAAATTTGCCCACCAGTTTGTCTAAAACCATAGTTACAGATCTCCTACAAAAGCAGATGAATTTCCAAGGATTGATTTTCACTGATGCTTTGAATATGGGAGGGGTAACAAAAATGGGAAAACCTGGTGAAGTAGAATTAAAAGCTTTATTAGCTGGAAATGATGTGCTTTTGTACCCACAAAATGTAGCACAAGCAAAAACCTATATTCTTGAGGCAATAACAAAGGGTCTAATTAGCGAGGAGGAAATTAATAACCGAGTAAAAAAAGTACTCAAAGCAAAGTATTGGGTGGGTTTACACGATTACATGCCGATTGATACGTACAAAATTGTGGAAAGATTGAATACGGAAAAAACCCACAATCTTATTGAAAATTTATATTCCGAAGCTATCACCGTCGCATCAAACAAAGACGATTTACTTCCCATTTCCCTTTTAGAATTTAAAAAAATTGCAAGCATAAGTATTGGGGATGAAGGTCAAATTTTTAACAACTACCTCAATAAATATGCAAAAGTAGATCATTTTTCTCTTGCAAAAGGCTCAAGTGAATCTGTTCTCTACCAACTGCATCAGAAATTAGAAGGCTATGATATAATCGTAGTAGGCATGATGGGAGTAAGCAATAATCCAAAAAGAAGTTATGGATTAGAGCCTAACGACCTAACCTTCATTAAACAGTTAGAAAGTAATCATCAGGTGATCACTGTACTTTTTGGTAATGCCTATGCTGCTGGTCAATTGGAAGGCTTAGAGCATGTGGTCCTTGCTTATGAAAATTCTGAAATAACTCAAAAAATAGTGCCTCAGGTGCTATTTGGAGGTAGACCAAGTAAAGGCATTGTTCCGAGTACTTTAAGTACTCAGTATGTCAAGGGTATTGGAGGATGGCTTCCTTCTATGGAAAGATTAGCCTATGGAAATCCGGAAGAAGTTGGAATGGACAGGAATGTCTTAAATAAAATTGACGAAAAAATGAACCACATGATCAAAATACAGGCTGCGCCTGGAGGACATGTATTGGTTGCAAAAGAAGGTAAGGTAGTATTTGACCGCTCCTATGGTTACTTAGATTATGAAAAATCTATGCCGGTAACCTCCTCTACGGTATATGACTTGGCTTCAATTACTAAGGTAGCAGCTACAACGCTAGTGGCCATGTTTCTCCATAGCAGAGGGGAGCTTGACATGAATAAAACCCTGGGAGATTACCTGCCGGAACTCAAAACTACCAACAAAGGCCCTCTGGTGTTAAAGGATGTCATGGCGCACGAGTCAGGACTGAAAGCATTTATTCCCCATTATTCTAAAACCATTAAAATAGGGAACTGGGATCCTAAGTATTACCAAGATTCGAGCAGCCATGATTATTCCCTGCCTGTTTCCAATGCCATGTACGCTATACCTAGCCTCAGAGATAGCGTTTGGAAATGGACAGTAGAATCTGAATTATTGCCCAAGCCGCATACTTATGTGTATTCAGATTTGACCATGTATTTCATGCAGGCCGTTATAGAAAGAATCATCAACCAACCCTTGGATGAGTTTTTAGAACAACAGTTTTACGCTCCTTTGGGCTTGCATAGCCTAACCTTCACCCCCTTCAAAAAAATGCCCATTTCTACCGTTGCTCCTACGGAACACGACATCACGTTTAGAAAAAGAAATATACAAGGCTATGTTCATGATCCTGGAGCAGCCATGTACGGAGGAGTGGCAGGACACGCAGGTCTTTTTGGTACGGCCAATGACTTGGCCGTCATCATGCAAGTGCTTCTCAATAAAGGTACCTATGGTGGAATAACATTTTTTTCGCCCCAAACCATTGAAGCATTTACCAAACGCCAATCCAGCATCAGTAGAAGAGGCTGGGGATGGGACAAGCCAGAACCTGAAAAAGGAAGAGGAGGGTCTGCAGGAAAGTTAGCTCCAAAAAGTACCTTTGGCCACACCGGATTTACAGGTACTGCCGTATGGGCTGATCCAGAAAATCAACTCACCTATGTCTTTCTCTCCAATAGGGTACATCCAAACGCGAGCAACAATAAATTACTAGAGGAAGGAATTCGAACCCAAATCCACGACTTGATCTATGAGGCCTTGAAATCAAAAAATTAAACAAAGCGGCTATCAAGTCTTAGTTTTCCTTGATTTCAATTACCTTAAATTCTGTTCTTCGATTGGTCTGATGCTCTTCTTCCGTGGTGGCTTCCTTGATGAGAAGCTGCGTCTCGCCGTAGCCTTTGGCTACCAATCTATCAGCAGCTATCCCTTGAGATACGATATAATCCACAGCAGACTGAGCTCTTCTTTGAGAAAGATTCAGATTATAAGAATCGTTTGACCTGGAATCCGTATGTGAGCTCAATTCTATTCGAATGCTGGGATTGTCTTTGAGAATTTTTACCAACTTATCCAGTTCCAATGCAGCATCTGGACGTATGTCAGCCTTATCCAAGTCATAATAAATATTGTCCAAGACAATGGTCTTTTCCAAGATCAGTTGATCCAAAATGATGGTTGTATCCAAGGTCACATTGGTGACTTCCTGTATTAAGGTAGCCGGATCAGGAGTTTTGCCTCGAGTAGAGTAGGTAATAGATTTTGAAAAATACCCATTTTTAGAAGCAATGATGCTATAATCACTTTCTGGAGACAAGGTAAAGCGCACCCTTCCCTGGGAATTAGAAAAATCACCTCCCATTTGCTTTTTATCTGAACCATACAACACAACCCTAGTCTGAGGCAATACTACTACGTTTTCTTCCGTCTTCGACTCTTTGGTGTAGACGTTCAACAATACATTAATGATTTTTGGCTTGGGCGTCTTGTCTTCAAAGAAATAAATATCATCGTCACCTACTCCTCCCTCCCGATTAGATGAAATGTATCCCGCCTTTGGATAGTCGGTAAAGAAAATACCAAAATCATCTCCCTTACTATTAAAACTAGGGCCCAAGTTTCGAATGACTTGAATACCATTTTCATTTTTCTCCGCCACCAAAAGATCTAGCTTCCCAAATCCTGGATGCCCATCCGAGGCAAAGAAAAACTTTCCATCTTTAGCTGGTCTAGGAAAGAGTTCGTTGCCCGGAGTATTGACCGTAGGACCCAAATTGACCGCATTTCCAAAATCTCCATTGGCTAGTTTGGTAGCTTTGTACAAATCAATCCCACCATATCCTCCTGGTCGATTGGAAGCAAAATAAAGTTCAGATCCATCCGTACTAAAGGCTGGGGTAGAATTCCACCAAGTCTCGTCTTCGTTGACAGGCATCCAGATGGGCTGCGTGAATCCTGCACCTCTAAAATAGGATACAAACAAGGTGGTTTCTGGGTAATCTTTCGAAGATGTGGAATTTCCACGAGCGTAAATCAAGGTGTTCCCATCTGGACTTATCGCTAGCGCCGCCTGATTCAAGCCAAGTTCATTTTCGAATTCAGGTAAGGCTTCAATACCCACCACATCTACCTTCAGGCCATCCGCTTGGGTACGAAAAAGCTGGTGATAGGGCGTTCCTGTGGCTGGATAAATTCCAGAAAAAGATCTACCCGAAGTGAAGTAGAGAAAATTTTCACTTAATACGGGTGCATAATCAGCGCCAGGAGAATTCAACTCCCTGTAATTGACCAATTGGTAATTGGAATAATAATCGGATATCTTTTCCAAAACAGGAAGAGATTCTATTTCCTTTTTGACACGCGCAAGAAGCCGATCGTCGGAGGTGTAGGTAGTTGCTGCTTCAAAAGCTGCTTTAGCTTCTTCCATCCTTTGATTGGCTTTTAGGCTTTGTCCCAAATAAAAATACCCATCAAAACTTGGCTCCTTAGCAACAAGGAGTTGGTAATGGGGCACAGAAGCCTCTATACGATTAGAAAGCCTGTAGCTTTCTGCAAGTACCTGATGCGCGCGAAGGTTGGTAGAATCCTGGGCGAGCACTTGCCGAAATGAACCTATGGCATATTGGTACTGTCCGGATAAAAATTGCTCGTTACCTTTTTCGACCAAGCTCTTACACGCTCCCAAAAGGAGGATCAGAAAGAGTGCTGGTATCAAAAAATATTGTCTCATCTTCTCCTAAAGTCAAGTTTAGCGACGAATATGCGCAATTAATTTGGAAAATATTTGGTCATCCAACTATTTAACACAGGCTGCCAAAGTTGCTGAAGATCGGCTTTGGTGTGTAGAGATGCTCGGACCACTTCTAGCTCTGCAGTGATCTCTCCCGCATATATTTTGGATTTGATTCCTAAAGCCGAAACTACCTTTACCTTTCCTTCTTTATCTCTTAACGTAATCTTCCCTTGGTCTACCAAATTTGTGTTCAAACGCATCTCCAGCTCACGCAAAGTACGAACCGAACTATCAATAGAACACCCAGATGCCCCCAGCTCGCTTTGGTCTACCGCCAATACGAGAAGCTGATGGTGCAAAATTTCGAAGGAAGCATGCATGGCTTTGCCGTGGGAATTCCAAACATCACAAAAATCAACCAAGACCTTCCGAATAAGTTGTTCTTCCTCTGTCGTAAAATTTCTAGAGGAGGCATACAGCCAAATGCGGGAAGAATCAGGCAATTGTTCAAAAGGGATAAACATGTATAGCGAGGTTTATCGAAACTCCAATTTATTCTAACGACAAATAAACAAAATAAGATGCAGAGGATAAGGTTAAATTCCCATCCTCTTGGCGACCAGCTCCGCCAGGTCAACTACCTGTACGTCGGATTCTCGCTCTTTGTTTTTAATTCCATCCGTCATCATTGTAAGGCAAAAAGGACAGCCCACAGCTATGGCTTCAGCTCCCGTAGCAAGGGCTTCTTCGGTGCGTTCGATATTGATGTCTTTAGCTCCAGGCTCAGGTTCCTTAAACATTTGTGCCCCCCCTGCCCCGCAGCAAAGACCTTTACTTCGGCAACGCTTCATTTCCACCAACTCCACATCCAAGGCTTGGATTACTTCTCGAGGAGCTTCATATACCTCATTGGCTCTACCTAGGTAGCAGGAATCATGAAAGGTAATTTTCTTTCCCTTAAATTCCCCACCGCCCTGAAGGACTACTTTTCCTTCGTGGATAAGCTGCTGTAAAAATTGAGAATGGTGGATCACCTCATAGTTTCCTCCCAAGGCAGGATATTCATTTTTGATGGTATTGAAACAGTGCGGACAGGCAGTCACCACTTTTTTTACCTCGTAGGCATTCATGACTTGTATATTGGCCACCGCCTGCATTTGGAAGAGAAATTCATTTCCAGCTCTACGAGCAGGATCGCCAGTACAAGCTTCTTCGGGACCAAGTACGGCAAAACTCACTCCTACTTTGTTCAGTATTTTTACAAAAGCCTGGGTAACAACCTTGTATCGTTCATCAAAAGATCCTGCACATCCTACCCAAAATAAGATCTCGGGGGTATTTGATGCAGCTGCCATTTCGGCCATGGTGGGTACGTGATAGGTAGACATAGTTACTTGGTTAAAACCGCTACTGGAAAATAATTACTCCGATGATTTAATTGTTCTCTTCTGCTTTCACTTTATCGGCCCAATTGAATCTATCGGATGGGCTAAATTTCCAAGGAGAAAAACTGGTCTCCATATTTTGAAACATAGAATTCCATTGGGCGGGAGTACCTGATTCTTCCATGGCCACGTATCTTCTCATCTCAAGAATGATAGCCAAGGGATCTAAGGAAATCGGGCAAGCTTGTACACAAGCATTGCAACTGGTGCAGGCATTGAGTTCTTCTTTAGAGATATAATCCCCCAAAAGAGACTTTCCGTCTTCGCATCCCAAACCCCCAGCATCCAAACTTTTGCCTACTTCTTCTGCACGATCCCGCACATCCATCATGATTTTTCGTGGAGAAAGCTTTTTTCCTGTCAGGTTAGCTGGACATTCTGAAGTACATCTTCCGCATTCCGTACAGGCATAGGCCTGCAATAGATTTACCCAACTCAAGTCATTGATGTCTTTTGCTCCAAATCTACCCACTTCGTTGGAGGCTGGCTCTTGTCCCGTGTTTAGGCCCAACATGACCTGTACTTCTCGAGTTACCTCCGGCATATTCTGCATTTCTCCCTTGGCCTTCAGGTTGGAATACCAAGTGGCAGGAAAGGCTAGAAAAATATGGAGATGTTTGGAATACGTCACATACGCCGCAAAGCCTAGGATACCTAGGATATGAAACCACCAAGCCCCCCGCTCTAAACCTAAAACCGCCTCAGTGCTCCATCCTTGAAGTAGGGGTTGGATCTGGCTACTTACAACTAAACTATCCAATGGAATGTACGGAGCCACAGCTTGGCGTGCTAATACCTGGTCTGCTGCATTCATGGTCAAAATAGCACACATCAACACCATTTCGATTACAAGAATGAGGGTGGCATCTAGGCGAGGCCATCCCTTGAGCTCGGGCTTAGTGAAGCGTTCGAGGCGGAGCACATACCTGCGATAGAGTAAAAAAACACAAGAAATCAACACCCCAAAAGCCAAGAATTCAAAGACATTGATGGCCACTACATAGGCCTTTCCCAAGTAGGGGGCAAGCACCCTATGAGTTCCCAATAGACCATCCAAAATAAATTCTAAAACCTCCAGGTTGATGACTAAAAATCCTATGTAGAGCAGGGCATGAAGTAGGGCGGGAACGGGTTTTGAAAACATTTTCTGCTGTCCAAATGCAACCATGAGCATGGTTTTCCAGCGCTTAGCTACCTCATCATTCCTTTTTGTTGCCTTCCCGAGTAAAATATTTCTGCGTAGGAATCGGATTCTTTTAAAGAGGATAAATCCAGCCAATACCAAAACTAAAGCGAAAATAACCTGGGGAAAATTGCTCATAGGGATTATGTTAAAGGCTAACTCTTGGAGATGGGTCTATTTTTTTCTGAAAAGGATTTGTAAGGAAAACTCAAATTTCTACCTTTGCAACACTTAAAATGGATGGTGATATAGCTCAGTTGGTAGAGCATCGGACTGAAAATCCGTGAGTCGGTGGTTCGAGTCCACTTATCACCACGATCCCGATCTTCACAGATCGGGATTTTTTTTGCCTTTTCTTTCTTATCCAAACTGATTTTTAATCTTCAAAACCTCGTACCAAATTAGAAAATAGTCTGCATGCATACTATTTTTTTTTGAAATTTATCTTTTTATTTTCTTGGGAGCAGCCATTAGAATCCCATATCCGTAGAGAAATGCTCTTCTTGCCTGGGAAAGTATTTTACTCCTTAACTCGAAAAAACGAAGCGAGCGTCAACTTTGTTGGAGAGAACAAAAGTATTTTTTGGAGCAAAGTGCTAACAATGGAGTTTAGCTCAAGATTTTCTATCCTTCACGTATGCAGCCACCCTCCTCCCCAATCCTTTTGCTTTTTCCAAAAACAGTTCTTCCACCTTCCCAGAAGTAAAAGGTGTCTCTCCAGTAACGGCTGAAGCGCCAAAAGCGGCTTCAGGCTCTTCTCCACCCACAATCACCAGCCCATGTATAAGTAGGGCATGTATCAGATTGAGCATGACCAATTCTTCCCCAATAGAAATACCTCCTCCACTCACAAAAACAGCCCCTACCTTATCTTTCAAAGGGCGTCCTTCAAAAGGCCAAGCATTGATAAATTCCTGCATTCTAGGATCCACATTGGCATTGTACACGGGAGAGCCCAGTAAAATGGCATCGGCCCTCAATAAATCCATTTGAGTGATCTCAGCTATGGTGCCAAGCTTAACTTCCACTCCACCTTCAGCCATTGCCCCTTCGGCCACTGCCTTGGCCATTTGAGCAGTATTTCCTGTGGAAGAAGAATAGACAATGACTAGGGAAGGAGGGGCCTGAGCAAGGATAAACCCCTGCAGAGAAATCAAGAAAAAGGGGATAAGAAATAAAGACCTCATCGCTTGTTGTTTACCAAGATGATATCCCCAGGAGCATGGGGATATCGCTGCCACAGCAATTAATTTTTCCAAGTTGCTTTACCTCCTTTAGCTGAGTCTACCTCCACCTTTAGGTTTTGGGTGGAGGAAACAATCCACCTCACCTTGATGGCGCTCATTCCAGGAATATTTTCTACAGCTATTTTTTGCGGGGAGGGAACTTGCTCTTTGTATAATTTTCTATCCTCGTCTTGAACCACAAATCCTGCTACCACCTGGGCGCCCGTCAAGGTCACATAATCTGGCCTTTCGATTTTATACTTTAGATCCTGACTTGCATGGGTAGGCATCATGCGCTCGTTGACTACGGTAGCCGTTACCTCTTTTAAGCCTCCACCAAGATCCTCAACCTTCACTTCTGAAATGGTCAATTTGGGAGTGTGGTAAGCATGAAAAATGGTAAATGCAGCATTTCTATGGGCATCTTGCTCCAAGAGAAAGCCAGGGTGAGCCCGTCCAAAGGTTTTCTTAAATCCCCCGATTTCTACAGCTCCAAATTGAGGATGGGAGTAGGCTTTCCAGTGGACAAAAGCGTCCCCAAAAGTCAATAGATCGTCCACCTTAAGTTGCTCTTCCTGATTGCCTCTACCTGCATCTTTGTTGAAGTACAAGTAAGAAACCATGAGTTCATTGGAATACGTAAAGATCCCTCTGGTTCCATAAAACCAATCCAATTCTCCACCAAAGACCGAGTATAGGTCCTTATAAACCGTCAAGTAGCGGTATCCAGGAATCATTTCCTCTCCCTTTTTTCCAATAGCATCGTAAATCCGAATATCCTCTCGGTTGTAGGTCGTCACATCTTCTTCTGCTCCAGGTCCGCGGAGAATCATTCCTCCTGAATTATGGAAACTTTGTCCTCCCGCGATATTGGGATGCTTCATGACAAATTCCATCACGGCTCGGTTCTCTGGTAAGGTAAAGGGGTATTTCAGCGCTCCACGCTGTACATAATCTGGCTGCCAGTTCCATCCCCAATCTCTATTGGGATCGTAGTAGCCAATACCATCTTCATTTACTTCTCCATCCCCGTCGTTGTCTACTCCTTCTTGACCAAGCATTTCGTATTCACCCATCTGGTCCTGACCTACCTGAATCAATCTCCTTGGATCTAAAGGATCCTTGATAAATCTGCCCGTGGGGGATTTACGAATCATCGTGGTGATGTGTCCGTCACCATCCAAATCGTCCATTCTATCCTCACCGTCTGTTCCATCTCCATCGTCGTCTAGAACCAACATTCCCGAGCGAGGAGAGCTCGCTGTATTGGGCTCCTTAAAGAAATTGTTTCGTGCATCAGGGTTGATAGTTGGAGTGATGTAAAAGGTTTTGTCCTTGAGGAGCTGCTTCACAAATTCATTGTCTGCATGCATTTCAGTCAAGTACCAGGCCACATAAAGCGAAAATTCACCCCCTTGCACCTCATTGGAATGAATGTTGCCATCAATCCACATGGCAGGCTTATCGGTGTCCTTTCCAGTAGAAAAATCAGTGATCGTAAGGGTGAGAATATCCCTACCCTCCACTGATTTGCCAATGGATTCAATTTTTGCCAGGTTAGGATGGGCCTGAGCGATTTTTTTCATCCAAGTCCATAATCCCTCAGCGCTGTAGTAGCGATTCCAGGAAATTTCAACCTTGGGTTTATGCGGCGTACCTATGGCCCTAAAGTAATTTTCCTCCTGCGCCTTAGCCTCCAAGGCAAAAATACTCCAGGCTCCAATAGCCCATGAGGCAATCAAGTAGTTTATAGTAAGAGTCTTCATGGCTTAGAAGGTTATGGATTGAGTTATAAAACCAGCATGTGGAGCACCTGCTTTAAGTTCTATTGGTGCCTTGGACCTTACGATCCAGCTCAAACTAGCTTTTTCAAAGGCCCCCAAGGCAGGAAGCAGCTGTACCGCTTCCCCCGCTACTAGTTGCTCTGAAGAAACCTTCAGGTCTATCCTAAGTTTTTTTAACCATCGGGACCGTATTCCCATTTCAGAATGGGTAGGTAGCGGAGAATTATTAAATAAATCCACGGTGATCCGGGTAAGACCGTTGCCCAACTTTTCAGTAGTGAGGTGATGAAACTCCAGTTTAGGTTGCATTCCCGCCAATTTGAGAATAAAATCCACGTGGCTTTGGGCGATACCCTCCACCTGCTGGTACGGTGGTGTCACCAAGGAAAAAGGCTTAATTCCTCCTACTTCCACTTCACTCTTGGGAAAATCAGGATGAGATATTTCCGTCCATGGCACAAATGCATTCCAATTCAAAGAATCGGACCAGGCCAGGAAATTAGCTTCTGAATGTGTTTTTCCTTTGTATTCGGGAGTCCAGTAGCCCGGGGTAGAAAAACTAAATCTAGCAAAATGGAAATAGGCCCACTGGAAAAAATCTCCATCGGTTCCTTGATTGGTCTGCTGAAAGGCCTTTGCTGGTATGGTCTTGGCATACACCTCCGATACCATGGCCTGGGTCGCCTGATCTTTTTCTAAAATGGAAGTTACCACCCGCTTGCGGGCTTCAGCTGCAGCATACTTTAAAGGCGTGCTGAGGTTGTTTGCTGGAGAAAAGGTGACAAAAGCAAAAATATTCCATTGCTCGTAAAGGTAGTCCAACAAGGCTCTGCTTTCTACTTGAGAAACAGCCACATCTCCCGCCAATGGTTCGAAAACGGGGAATTTGTAAGGAAGAGATTTATTGAAAGCGATTCCTTCTGAGAGGTCTTCGGCAAATTTTCCGTCTTTATCCGAATCCACACTTTCCTTGAATACCAGGTACTTTCCAGCTTCCCCTTTGGATCGATCTGCTTTAACCATCACACGGGGATCTTCTTTTGAGGGAATCCACTCTCCTAAAGGATCAGCTACACGCATCCAGGTTATCAGCCCATCCCCGTTCAAGTCGCTATACCCATTTTCTCCTGCCTGCCCGTCACGATCGTGATCTACGGAAACGGCATTTCCCCTGCGCTCGTATTTAAGGGCTGCATGGTATTGTGCATAGGCATCGGGCGACATGTTGGGAAATACATAAAAAGTGGTGGATTCTAGCGCCATGGCATGTTCTCCTACGAGCTTTTCGGCAAACTGAAGGGCCAGTTCCACGCTGAGAACGTGGTAACCTTCTACCCCGCCCACAACTGCAATTGCTGGTTTCTGATCTTTGGCACCTGTTCCGATCTTAAGGGCATAAATTTCCTTTCCCCCGGCCGTTTTGCTCAGGGTCTTGAGCTCCACCGAGGGATGGGAACTTAGTTTTTGAATTCTTTGACTGACTTGGCTGAGGGTGGGATAGTCGCTCTGTGCAAAGGCAGACGCACAAAGAAAGCCTCCCAAAAACAGTCCAAGGAGGAAGTATTTTTTCATAGGAAGTGTGATTTTCGACAAGAAATATGCAGAAATGCTTTTGAATCAACCTAAAGTTTAGGAAAAAAAACGAAAAATGGGGTTGATTTTTATGGAATCTCAAAATTGAAGTCCTAGGAAAATACAAGGGGATCATGGGTTGGAAGTAGAAAAATTGTCTGAATCATAAAAATTGACGTATTTCAAGGATTAAATTCCTTGTCATGTACCAAAAAGTTGTTCTTGCCATTGCTTTTTCACCACGCATGGAAGCCTTAATTGCTGAGGCTAGAAAATTAATTGGAATTTTTGATGGGGAACTGGTACTGATCCATGTAGGAACAAAAACCGCAGAATTAGAAGCGCAATTGGAGGAAATCTTGGCACGTCACTGTGGGGACGTGCGGAAGATTAGGACGATTTGGAAGGAGGGCAAACCGGCAAAAACCATTCTGAAAACCTGTGAAGAGGAAAAAGCAGATTTGCTGGTTTTGGGGGCTCTGAAAAAAGAAGGCTTATTGACCTATTACGTAGGTTCTGTAGCTAGAAAAGTAATACGAAAATCCAAATGTTCGGTACTAACGCTCATTGATCCAAAATTGGAAGGAACCCATTTTTCTAAAGTGGTCATCAATGGAACCGAACTTGAAATCACGCCTAAAGTAATCAAAAAGGGACTAAAATTTTGCCAGGCAGAACAAGCCAGTCAAGTCCACATTCTCAATGAAATCAAAATGTATGGCTTCCAAATGGCAACCGCTGGAGAGGGTTCAGAAACTGAAGTAGCCAATACCAGACGAAAGTTGGTCCAAGATGAAATTCAGTATGTTCAAAATATTTTGGAAAAACTCGACCAAACAAACTTAAAGGTCAACATTAAGGTTACGGCAGGTAAATGGGCCGTAGAATTGGTGCGCTTTTGCGAATCCATTGAAGCTGACTTGCTGATCATGGGGGATGAACAAGGTCTTACCTTCATTGATCGACTTTTCCCTCATGATTTAGAAGGCATTTTGGAGGAACTACCCTGCAACTTGTTAATTGTGAAGTAGGATATGGATAGCTTAGCACATCAAGACGTTATTAACTTACTTCTCAAGTTAGCAACGATGTTACTATTGGCCCGCATTTTTGCCGAAGTGGCACAAAAACTTAAGCAACCAGCAGTAGTAGGGGAAATTTTGGCAGGTATAATTTTAGGCCCCACTGTGTTGGGAACGATTGGTCCTGAATTTTACGAGTTTTTGTTTCGAAGCAGCCCTTCTGCAAACCTTGCATTGGACGGGATTGTTCAAATGGCCGTAATCCTACTTCTATTTATAGCAGGACTGGAAGTTGAGCTACACCTAGTTTGGTCTCAAGGAAAATCTGCTGTTAATATCAGTGTTTTAGGATTAGCTGTTCCCTTTTTCTTTGGTTTTCTTGCTCCATATTATTTTCCAGAATTCTTTGGTATCTCTGAAGACAAAAAATTGCTCTTTTCCCTATTTATAGGAACAGCCATGTCAATCACAGCCTTACCAGTAGTTGTTCGCATCTTAATGGATATGAATTTATTTAAGACTAAAATGGGAATGGTCATTGTAGCTGGTGCCATGGTAAATGATTTGATTGGTTGGATAATCTTTTCAGTGATCCTTTCCTTTATGGGTAAAGCTGGAAATTTCTCCTTGATTAATACAATTGGAATTACCCTAATCTTTACCATATTCATGCTAACTGTTGGTAAGGGCTTGTTAAATAAAGTACTTCCTTGGACCAACAAAAAATTAGCCTGGCCAGGCGGTGTCCTTTCTCTGTCCATGGCTTTTTGTTTTTTAGCTGCCGCCTTCACCGAATGGTTGGGAATACATGCCATATTTGGAGCATTCCTTTTTGGCGTTGCACTTGGGGACTCAGATCACTTATCTGAAAAGGCAAAAGAAATTATTCATCAGTTCATCAACAATATTTTCGCCCCCCTATTCTTTGTCTCTATAGGTTTGAAGATCAACTTCTTTACCAACTTTGACATCGCCTTGGTAATTGTCATCCTTGTGATTTCCTTTGCCGGAAAAATTATTGGAAGCGGCTATGGAGCCCTCCGCTCAGGATACAATTTCAAAGATGCTTTAGCAGTAGGTTTTGGGATGAATGCGAGAGGTGCAATGGAAATTATTTTGGGTCTAATCGCCTTGAAAAGTGGACTGATCGATGAAAAATTATTCGTTGCCTTAGTAGTGATGGCACTTGTAACTTCTATATCTGCTGCCCCATTAATGAAATGGGCACTCAAAAAGAAATCTGTAGAATCGGAATAAGCCCTTTTTCCCAGTCTTCCCATTCTTAACTTTTAACCTTACTTTCAAAAAAGTTAAACAAAGGGGTTATTTTTAGGCTTTCCTAGGGAAATAAATTACCGTATGTCTAAGAGTCAAGCAAAAATAGGGGTCCTTTTAGTGAATCTTGGTACGCCAGACAGCACAAAAACGGGGGATGTACGCAAGTACTTGAGAGAATTTTTGATGGATGGGAGGGTAATTGACTTTCCATTTATCTTCAGGTGGATGTTGGTCAATTTGATTATAGCCCCCTTTCGCGCTCCTAAATCGGCAAAAGAATACCGAAAGCTATGGACAGAAAGAGGATCTCCCCTACTTTTTCATACCCAAGACCTAAAGGACAAACTTGAAAAAAGGTTAGATCCCCTTACCTATCGCGTGGTCCTTGCCATGCGCTATCAAAATCCGAGCATCGCCACGGCATTGAAAGCCTTGCAAGAAGAAAAGGTGAAGAAGATCATTGTGCTTCCTCTTTTTCCTCAGTATGCTTCGGCAACCAACGGTTCGGTAATAGATCGAGTCATGGAGTTGGTCCGCACCTGGCAGATCATTCCCGAAATGACCTTTATTAGCAACTACCTGGAGCACCCCCTGTTTCTTGAAGCCTGGGCCGAACTCGGTCGAGAAGCGATGAAGGAGCATACTTACGACAAGTACCTATTTTCATACCATGGACTTCCTGAAAGACAAATAAGAAAGGGAAGTGTAGATGGACATTGCCAATTAGGATCATGCTGTGCTGCCTATGGGATTAAAAATCAATTTTGCTACCGAGCTCAATGCTTTCAGACCACTCGATTGATTGCAGAAAAACTGGGACTACCTGAAGAAAAGGTACTCACCTGCTTCCAATCTCGCTTGGGCAAAGATCCCTGGATCAAGCCCTACACAGAAGATACCATCAAAGAGTTAGCAAAAGAAAGAGTAAAAAAAGTACTCGTTTTCTCACCTGCTTTCGTAGCGGATTGCCTGGAAACCACCGTGGAGGTGGGGGAAGAGTACAAGGAGCAGTTTGAAGAACTTGGAGGAGAGCATTGGGAATTGGTGCCTAGCCTCAACTCCAACGATACCTGGGTGAGGTGTGTGGAGAATCTGATTTTGACAAGATCGTAATTTTGTACCTGGTACTTTGTACAATTAATTTTCGTACTTCGTATTTCAAAAATCGTATTTCTCATTGTCCAAATCCTCTTCCAAAGTCCTCCTTTTCTTAGGTGTTATCTTGATCTCCATCAATTTACGCACCTCCATTGCTTCTGTAGGACCGCTTATACCCTACATTCGAGAGGACTTGGGTATTTCCAATACCGCCGCAGGATTTTTGACTACCCTTAGTTTACTCACCTTTGCCCTATTTTCCCTAATAGCTCCTAGCATAGGGCAAAAGCTGGGACATTCCAAAGCTATTTTCATAGGCATACTTGTCCTTGCCTTGGGAAGCAGCATTCGTGTGTTGGGGGAGGTTTCTTTGCTTTACCTCGGTACTGCACTTACGGGCATAGGCATTGTCACTGCCAACGTACTCATGATTCCCTTTTTTAAAGCCCGAATTCCAGAAAAGCTGGGCTTGATGACGGCCTTATTATCTACAGGCATGTCCTTATTTGCTGCCATCGCCTCAGGTATAAGTGTGCCCTTAGCGGAAGGGCTAGGCTGGGGATGGAGGGGAGCGCTGGCCTTCTGGGTAGGCTTGATGGTCCTAGCCCTGATCGCTTGGATACCTCAACTAAAACTTAGCCGAAACCAAGGCTCAGCGGTGCAGGTACCGAACAAGAATGTATGGAAATCTACCCTTGCCTGGCAAGTTACCGGTTTTATGGCCTCTCAATCGGTGATGTACTTTACCTTAATTACTTGGCTTCCAGATTTGTTGATTGCTAGGGGCATGTCTCCGACTACTGCAGGCTGGTCTCTTTTTTACATGCAATTGATATCGCTCATCGGCACCTTTTTTATTCCTAATCTTTTACTCAGATTGCCCCAACAGTCAGGAGTGGTGGTAGGGGTTGGACTAGGATACTTGCTGGGATATGGAGCATTATTTTTTCACCAGGAATGGATCACCTTCTTAGCGCTGACTGTCATTGGTATAGGAAGTGGAGCAAGTCTAAGCATCGCCTATACCCTAATTTCCATGAGGACAGCCGAAGAACTCACTACCTCCAAACTTTCCGGCATGGTACAGTCCGCCGGTTACGTTTTTGCTGCCTTGGGGCCCCTTTTCTTTGGGATTTCCTTGGATTGGTTGGGAAATTGGGAGGTGATGATCTGGCTGCTCCTAGGCATGACTATCTTATTTTTGAGCTTCGGCATTCCTGCAGGAAAGGATAAAAAAATCTAATTCCCCATTCTTTTAAAAAACGTAGCGAAGAAAGCGGTAATTTTATGGAATTCCTTTTTCATTGGTATGCAAGATGTATTCCATTCCCTAGGCATTTCAGATTCTGTTTTGAATTACGTATTGATGCCTCTGTTGATATTCGTAGCTAGGGTAGCTGACGTTTCCATCAATACCCTCCGGATCATGTTTATGATGAATGGAAAGAAAAATACCGTTCCCATTTTGGGATTTTTTGAGGCCTTGATCTGGTTGTTGGCCATAGGGCAAATTTTTCAAAATGTGGACAATCCTCTATCCTATTTGGCTTATGCAGGAGGCTTTGCCACTGGCACCTATGTGGGCATGACCTTGGACGAAAAATTGGCTCTGGGAAGGGTATTGGTTCGGGTGATTACCCCCAAGCCACTACCGACTTTATTGGAATTTATGAAGGAAAAGGACTACCGCTTCACCAACGTAGGGGCAGAAGGGCGGTATGGAAAAGTAAACTTATTGTTTACCGTGATGAAAAGAGATCAACTTCAAGAATTCATTTCCATGGTCAAGGCCACCGACCAAAAAGCATTTTACACCATAGAAAGTGTAAAAAGGGTGTCTGAGGAGGATTTGAATATCATGGAGGATAAATCCCGTTTCCGCTCCAAACTATGGAGCCGTGCCCGCACCTGATGGGAAATTCTTGGTTTCAGTTTCAACAATTTCGGGTGCATCAAGACCGCTGTGCCATGAAGATCAGTACCGACGCCGTGCTTCTTGGCGCCCTGGCTCGGCACCATTCCCCCAAACGCATCTTAGACGTGGGCACGGGGACCGGGATTCTGGCATTGATGCTTGCGCAGCGCTTTCCTACAGCAAGGCTCACTGCCTTGGAAATCGACCCCGATGCTGCGGCTCAGGCTGCAGAAAATTGTATATCAAGCCCTTTTGGCAATCGAATAACAGTAAAGCTAGGTAGGTTTCAAGACTTTTTTGAACCGCAAGCCTTTGACTTGATCGTGAGCAACCCTCCCTATTTCCCCAATCATCTTAAATCTTCAGATGCCAAACGAAATCGAGCTCTTCATGCCGATGAACTCCCATTTGAGGCATTGCTCCTAAAAACGAAAGCTTTATTGCTTCCCGAAGGACGATTTTGGGTAATTCTTCCTTCAGGTCAAGTCCCTGCCTTTTTAACTTTGGCCGAAGGCCAAGGCCTGTACCCCATCCAAAGAATTCAGGTGAAAGATGCTCCTGCTAAAAACGTCTTTAGAGAAGTACTTGAATTGGCTCAAACACCTCTCTCTTCAGCGCCCTTTCCCCAAGAAATTTGTTTGAAAGAAGAAGACGGAATCTTTACTGTGGCATATGCTTCTTTACTTTCTGGATTTTTACTTGGTTTTTAGCTAAAGTGACTCCAATTTGCTTAAGATGATATTAAAATCAAGCTAAGAATCTGGAGTTAATTTTTATTTTTACGTACCAATTTCTATTGCTTTCACATGCATAAACTAGGTTTTACCTTTGTTTTTCTACTCCTCATTTTCTGGTCCTGTACGTTGGAAGAGAACGCTCCCGTATTGGTTTCCACCGAAGAGGTGTTGTTTGTTGGGGGAGATAAAATTCGGCTTTCAGGAAGATTACTGACCAACCGTGAGGTTCTTGCCAATGACCACGGTTTTATTTTTTCCACCACTTCGTCTTTTGCGAGTCCAATCACCCTGTCTTTGGGAGAAAAAAATGGTCCTGGGCGATTCATTGGTGAAAAAGGAGGCTTTGCAATTGGCCAAACGTATTTTGTAAAAGCCTTTGCAGAGGTGGAGGGGCAGCGACTTGAAGGAGAAGTGGTGGAATTAAAAACCCTTTCTCCGGCCATAAATAGCTTCTCCCCTAGTTATGGAGTAGCTGGAGGCGAAGTTGTTATTCAAGGAAAAAACTTCCCTCAAGGCACCAAGGTATTTTTTGGAACACAAGAGGCCCAGGTACTTCAAAACCTATTTGAATCCAAGTTGACCGTAAAAATCCCTGCCCCTACTGGGCAGGTAGTAGTGCCGATCAAATTGATCGTACAAAACAAAGAGATTGTTCTTCCTACCCCTTTTGAGTATCAGGCAGGAAAGTATACCAAAGTGTCAGAATTTCCTGGCAATCTTCGAATTTACGACAACAGCTACTTTTCGAATTCTTCTGGATTTCATGTAGGTCTGGGAAAGATCAAGTTTGCCGATCTTTATCCTAGTTTCCAACGCTATAGTCCTAGCACGGGTACTTGGTCGGAGGTTTCTTTTCCTGGAGCAGCGCGGAGATTTGCTTTCGCTTCTTCCAATTACTTAGGAGGGGGAGCAATAGAAACTTCCAGAGACGTATTTCAATTTGATCGTAGCTTCTGGAAAATTAATGGAAGTAATTTTGAACGCCTTTCAGATCTTCCCTTCACCTCCCGGGAAGCTTTGGCGGTGGACTTTGAGGAAAAGCTTTTTTTGCTTGGCGGCCTTGACGGTGCCGGCCTGGTAGTAAGAGTCTACGATCCAGTGCTGAAAACCTGGACCAACAAGCGAAATGCCCCCGTGGCACTGGGGAAAAGTGGCGCTGCCTTGGTATGGAATAATCGAATCATCGTGCTGGCAAGCAATGGACAAGTATGGGAATACAATCCCTTCCAAGACAGCTGGCAGTTGCTCACTACTTATCCGGGAAACAAAGGACAAGGATATCCTGTAGCGCAAATTATTGGAAAAAAGGCATATTTTGGGCTATTTAGAGCTACTCAAGAACTTTGGGAACTCAACCTAGAAACCTTGGTGTGGAAAACTAAGAATCAAATCATTGGACTACCCCAAAGCATCAATGTAGGTCATTTTACCTTCAACGGTTCTATATACTTCCTCCGTGCTCCAGAAGAGTCGGTGAGCGGCACCCTTACCATGGAATTATACAAATTTGACCCTGACGCCATTTAACCCCTACCCATGAAAAAATTAATCCTTGTTGTGTATTTCTTATTGGGGATGGCTGCGGTGTGGGCTCAAACACCGTCGGTGACTAGAGAAGTCATAGGAAGAGATATAGGACAACTCAAAGGAATTAAGATCTCTGGAAGAATAACCGACGAAATCACTGGGGAAGCTTTGGTGGGCGCCACGGTGACCGTTCCGGAACTTAATCTCACCCGAATTACGGATACCAACGGAAGTTTTGAGTTAGAGCTGGCGCGCGCAGAATACACCCTAGAGTTCAGGTACGTAGGGTACGATACCAAAATTTATCCCATCACGGCAGTAGGAGACGGGAGAATCACCATAAAAATGATCCAAGAAGACTTCACCTTGGACGACGTGGTGATCTATGGAAGCGATCCCGAAAAAAACATACGATCCACCAACATGGGAGCCGTTACCCTAAGTATGAATACAATGAGGGAACTGCCTCCCTTTATGGGGGAAATCGATATAGTACGGTCCTTGGCAACGCTTCCAGGAGTCAGCCAAGTGGGAGAAGCTTCTTCCGGACTGAATGTTCGCGGAGGAGGAGTAGATCAAAACTTAATTCAATTTGCAGGAGCGCCCATCTATAATCCTTCACACATGTTTGGCTTGTTTACCGCCTTCAATCCAGACATGGTCAATGATGTCACACTTTACAAAGCCGTAGTCCCTTCTCGATTTGGTGGGAGGAGTTCTGCCATATTAGACATCCTTCCCAAGGCAGGTAGCGTAGAAAAATTTGGAGGAGATCTGATGCTCAGCAATTTTTCAGGAAAAATCTCCTTGAACGGGCCTTTGGTCAAAAATAAGGTTTCTCTTTTAGGAGGATTTAGAATTTCCTACATCAATTGGCTTTTGCAATCCTTACAGAATACCACCCTCAATAGCTCCGACGCCAATTTTTACGATGGTAACCTAGTGATTAGTGCTCCTCTTTCGGAAAAGAATGAGTTTACCTACAGCTACTACACCAGCTACGATGACTTTGCTTTTGCCTCGGATACCACCATTTCTTGGCAAAACAATGCGCACTCCTTGCAGTGGAAAAGTAAGTGGAGCGACAAATTAAGCATGGAGACCAGTGGATTTTATTCCCTCTATAACTATGGAATATTTAATCAGTCAGGAATCAACAACTTTCAAATCAACTCCCATATCGCCGATATGGGCGGAAAAACGTTCTTCACCTACTCCTTAGGAACAGGACAAAACCTAACTATTGGCGCAGATTATAAGCAGGTAAGTATTCAACCGGGGGAATTGGTGCCTACTGGAACAGAGGCAGAGCTCCTTCCCAAAAAAGTCCAAGATGAAACCGGTAGAGAACTTGCTGCCCACTTTCAACACGAACTAGAAATCGGAGAAAAAATTGGACTTACCTATGGATTGAGGTACGATTATTACCAGTATCTAGGGGCAAGAATGGTACGAAATTACCAAGAAAATAAGCCTAAATCGGATGGAAGTGCCATTGGAGAAACTAGGTATACAAAAAATGAAGTCATCCAAAATTACGATGGTCTTGCACCTAGGGCCTCCCTAAGGTATTCCTTCTCTAAGGCAAGTTCGGTCAAGCTGGGATACAATAAAATGTACCAATTTATTCACTTGATTTCAAATACAGCCACCATTGCTCCCTCCGATGTATGGAAATTGAGCGATGGATTTTTGGAACCTCAAATTGCCGATCAATTCTCCCTAGGATACTACAACAACTTCAAAGGGAACATCTTTGAAACCTCAGTGGAGGTTTACTACAAGGACCTTCAAAACGTCGTAGAATACAAGGATGGGGCGAACTTGATTCTACAAAATCATATAGAAACCGAGCTCATCCCTGCACAAGGGAAATCCTATGGAGTGGAACTTTATGTAAAGAAAAATTTAGGTACCCTGACTGGCTGGGTCTCCTACACGTATTCCAGAGCCTTTAGAAGGGTAATAACGCCCTTTGAAGAAGAAAATATCAACAATGGGTCTTGGTATCCTTCCAACTTTGACAAACCACATGACCTCACCTTGATTGGCAATTACAAGGTAAGTACCAATACTTCCATTTCTGCCACTTTTGCCTATAGCACAGGAAGACCCATAACCTTTCCTGATGCGAAGTTTGATTATTCCGGAAATAACATGGCCTATTTTAAAGATAGAAACCAGCAGCGCCTACCAGACTTCCACCGACTTGATTTTTCCGTTAATTTTAAATTGAATGGTCAAGGAAAGTTTTTTGAAGGAGACTGGACTTTTTCAGTACTCAATTTATACGGAAGAAAGAATCCGTTTTCGATCTTCTTTGACGATGCCCCACAGCAACCTCCACAAGCCTTTCGTTTGGCCCTGTTGGGTATTCCTCTTCCAAGTTTAAGTTATGCCATTAGCTTCTAAGCCATGTTGAAAAGACTACTATACCTACTCCTCCTACTTCCGATGGCCTGTGTAGACCCGTACGAGGTAAAAGTGCCCGAGGGAGAGCAGCTTTTGACTGTGGAAGGTATTATTTCTACTGGGCCAGGACCCCATGCCATCACCCTTACCCGAAGTGCTACCTACGGAAGTATTTTTGAAGGATTAATTCGCCCAGTCAGTCTTGCAACGGTGGTGGTCAGAGACAACGAAGGCAATGTCACCTTCCTCACCGAAGGCACCGAAGCTAAAGGAACCTACTTCACCCCTGCAAATTTTAGAGCAGCGGTTGGAAAATCTTACACCCTACAAATCCTTACTGCAGAAGGAAAAGTATATACCTCCACTCCCGAGCGAGTAACTGCAGTTCCAGATATACAATCTTTGGAAGTTCGTACGGTCACTATTCCCGTAGTAGGCAGTACATTTCCTAAATCTGGGGTGCAATTGATTGTGGAACTTAAAGATCCTGCAGATCAAAACAATTTTTATTACTGGAGAAACGGTCCTGCAGTTTATATTTTGGAAACAAGCCCAGAATTATTTACTCCTAGGCCTTCCCCACAAAATCCTAACCGAACTCCACAGCCTAAGGATTGTTGTTCTATATGCTTTCGATATGAAGCGGGCAACAACCAAAGTCTTTTTGTGGTCAATGACGACAGCTTCAACGGACTTAGCACCCGAATTCCTGCTTCTTTCATTCAAGACGATGGATTCAGATTTGTAAATAAGTTTAGAATGGACCTCAAGCAATACAGCATATCCCAAGAGGCCTACCGATTTCTTCGCTTGGTCAAGCAACAAGCTGAAATTAGTGGATCCATTTTTGACCCACCTCCTGCCACCATCAGAGGAAATATGATTAGCCTAAACAATCCAGATGAAGTCGTATTGGGCTATTTTATGGCTGGAGGAGAAACCTCAAGGAGAATTTATATTGATAAAAACGACCTCACCTTCCGGCAGGTGAAGGCCATAGTACCGGATGATTGTAGGGTAGTTTCAGGTGCATTTATCGATCCTCCAGCAGATTGGAGGCCCTAAATCAAGTAAAGATCAACTTTTAAAAGGGCTAGCCTTAGAAGCTATGCTTTGTTCTTGAAAAGATATTCCTACATCTTGTAACTTCTCTAGGATAGGCAGGTAGAGTTCAGGCAGTACGGGGAGTTGAAGTCCTCTACTGTGAATTTTGCCTTCCAAAAAAAGGTCTACTGCTATGGCCAATGGCAAGCCAACCGTTTTGGCCATGGCCGTATACATGGAGTCCTCGCCTTCTTGCACCAAAC
>Ga0315906_10000268_pt1 | contig 87909 bp, 88 predicted proteins | sample LakEriMetagenome_4_FD_203526 | JGI IMG/M metagenome (GOLD analysis project Ga0315906, IMG submission 203526) | Freshwater fungal communities from buoy surface, Lake Erie, Ohio, United States - Buoy 2 MA122 | ecosystem: Environmental > Aquatic > Freshwater > Lake > Lake biofilm | place: USA...
GCTATTTTGAAAAAGGCACTATTTTGAGGCCAATACAACAAAAACACTCCCCATTTGTACCCCATTTGTACCCCGAAAACACAACCAGCTGAATACCAATACTGAATACTTTTTGTATCGGAAAGTAGCTTTCCATCATCAAGAACTGTCAATTTGCCCCTACCCAACATCCATACGCACACTGTAACATCTTTGAATGCAGAGGCGACTATTCTTAACAGGCTTTCAAATTTCGACTCTATTCCAGAAACCGGCTTCTATTCTGTGGGTCTGCATCCATGGTATTTAGATGAGCGTAGCGCTGAAGTAGAGTTTGAAAAGATGAATACCGCAGCCTTGCTGAAAAATGTATTGGCTGTTGGCGAATGTGGTTTGGATAAAGCTTGCAATACTGATTGGCAGCTGCAGAAAAAATGGTTCGAAGCGCAAATAAGTCTTGCTATTCGATTGGGTAAGCCGATGATTGTTCATTGTGTAAAGGCCTTTGGCGAGGTGCGGATTGAGCTTCACAAAAATCGGATGGAGAAACCGACAATATTTCATGGTTTTAATCGCGGAGAAACATTGGCCAAGGAACTGATTGCAGAAAAACATCACCTTTCATTCGGGAAACATCTTTTCAATGAACAAACCGCAAATGTTTTTGCAACCTTACCTTTGGAACAATTATTTTTGGAGACGGATGCGTCTGAGATACCTATCGAAAGCATCTACCAACAAGCCGCACAAATTAGAAACATCTCCGTTGAATCGCTTGCCATCCAAATGCAAACCAACTTCTCAACCGTTTTTGGCTTATCCCTGAAAAATGATGAATGACCTTGCCTGGCTTTCCAGAACCAAATTATTGATTGGAGAGGAACCCCTACTCCAACTCACCACCAAACATGTGATGGTGGTGGGAATGGGTGGCGTTGGATCATTCGCCGCAGAGTTTATCGCCAGGAGTGGCATCGGTAAAATGACCATCATTGATGGTGATGTGGTGGATCCATCCAATCGCAACCGGCAACTTCCAGCCTTGGCCACCACGCATGGTCAACCGAAGGTGCAAATCATGGCAGACCGTTTAAAAGCCATCAACCCCGAAATAGAATTGAATGTAGTTCAAGAATTCGTGAACCCGGAGATGGTAAAGGCTCAATTGGAACATAAACCCGATTACATCATCGATGCCATCGATAGCATCACTCCGAAACTCACCTTCATCAGCCTGGCTCATCAAAGTCGAATCCCATTGGTCAGCAGTATGGGCGCCGGAGCAAAAGTAGATCCTACCCGACTCCAAGTAGTTGACATATCCAAAACCTATAATTGCCCATTCGCACAGCAGATCCGTAAAGGATTGCGCAAATTAGGCATCAAAAAAGGCATCAAAGCTGTTTTCAGTCCCGAAGAACCCATCCGCGAAAGCTTGATGCTAACCGACGGAAGCAACTACAAGAAATCGGCGTATGGAACCATCTCCTACATGCCTGCCACCTTTGGAGCAGTTACCGCTTCGGTTGCAATCAGGGATTTGATGAAAGATTGAAGTGAAACTTATTGTTGTCCGAAATTGCAGCAGACGAGTTTATGATTGAATTGTGCCAATCACATTTTGATATACATACGAATGGGCTTCAAAGAAGTTCTAACTGGCTTTCCGTTAACTTCCATGCCTGGCTCGTATTCACAAACCACATCATCAAAATCGAACGACAAACCACATTTTTCGGATTTGCACATATCCGTTCCAGTCATTAGAAAGAGTTCGAACTGGGTATCAGGGCAAACCCTTAAGATATCGGCAGCTGTAGAATTCGTACCGATACCTTGAGCTGTTTTTAAATCTTTGTGCATGATGGTGATGCTTGCCAACTTTTTAGATTGGGGATCGAAATTCAACATGAATGCCTTTTCACCGCCGAAAAAATAAACATCTATGAGCTCCTCGCCATCAATACCTACTTCGTAACAAGGTATCCTCTTCTTTTGGAGATTTTTCAAATGAGGAGTAATGGCTTGCATAGTTGAACCCAATGTGATTGGCCCCATAGATTTGCCGGTAACAACCCATTCCGACAGGGAAAAGGTATTGGATGATTCATCTTCAATTAAGGATTAAGGATTCAAGATTCGAATTAGAATAAACATTTGATACTTGGAATTGAACCAAGGTTAACAAAAGAAAGAAGATTTTTTTCATAGGATTTAGTTTAAAAAAGATGGTTGGTTTTGTGACACTAAAATAAAAATTTAAAAGAAACTACCAAACCACCATAGTCTCAAGACAGCATCCTACGCAAATAATTCATTTGCCCGGTATGTCTGGATAAATGGCAACTCAACTGCATCAGAAAAAAACGGATGGAGCGTCCCTTGTGATGAGGAGGAGGATCCGGCATCTCGTCATCTAGCATTTCGGATGACAATTTCCCAAGTGCGAATTCCAATTGCAAAATCGATTCCTGAACATAGAACAAAAGCTCCGATTTGGTCAAATTGTGTTTGGCAAACTCCGCTTCACGGTCGCGGACAAACCCATCATTGGCCAATTTGGCTCCAATGAAATGGCGTAGGTTTCCACATAAATGAAATGCCAAAGTACCAACCGAGTTTGTAACACCTGGCAATACGCTCCAGAGCTTGTCTTCCGGCGTAGCTTGTACTTCATCTGCGACTACCTTTAAATCGCGGAGGATAATGTGGCTAATGTCGCTTAAAAAGGCGGACTCCATATAGCTAATTTATCAAATTGGCAGCACCACATTACGGTCGTCGCCCCAAATTTCCATCGATTTGGAGTTGATAGCTTCAATGGACTCAGCAGACAACTTTGTTTCCCAATCATTGATGGTTCCTGAACGGAAAAAGGTATTGGGATTGAAGTGAAAGGAACCAGGATTTGCAGCTATGCTATTTTTCATGGTATTAAACTCCGTGCAGGAAACAATCATTCCCATTTGATCGGGAGTAAGCTTTTTTTCTGGAATCAAAAATTCATTGAGCAGTTTTGTGACCAGGTATTTTCGCTCCACGAGGTCTTCATACCTTAGAATCAGCAACCGGTTTTTAGCGATCCGACCATTGCATCTATTCCCCCATTTAAGCACATGTTTGTGATAGTCGCCGAAATACAGGTTACCCTCCAAAAACAATTTCACAAAATCATCCATGGTGATGTTCTCGGGAAACTTGAGCAATGGGTGCGACTTATAGAAAAAGTATTGCGAAACAGCTGCTCCACGAGGATCTCTGAAAACCATTATGAATTTCGTTTCAGGATGAATATTCCGTATTGGAAGATCATCGTCTTCGCAGTGTGTGTACCAAAGTCGGGGAAATCCGGTGGTGCGCTCGCGGAATTCGTGGAAATCTGACTCGCCGTGTTGAGACACCATCACTTCGGGCCACGGCACGGTGCTGTGGCCGATATCACCAGTTGACATAGGATTGGATTCTGGGTAGTCGGTTAACATGCGAAGGATCTCCACAACAAACTTCTTGGTGAGATGCGTACCCACTTTCTGATGCGTGCAAATGATGACATCATTGGCATCTGTATCCCATGTGTTCATGAGCCAATTGACCTTTTCGGGTTCGATGAATGGTGGATATATCCTACCCTGCCATTTCTTGCACAACATCCCCTCAGGATGCAATTGTTCTACGGGTTCAAGAACCCTGAATTTAGATTTTTGAGGCTGTTCAGACATGCTTGGACATTATAGTCGGGCTACAAGCAACCCGCATTCGGTTTCAATGATATGATGATTAATGTTATTTTCCAAAAACCAATTCAAAAAATCGAGACACTCATTCCTTCTGTCGCTCACATTATCGGCTAAAATCACGGTTCCAGAACCTACTAACCCGAGCATTATCATTGTCATGAGCTGTGGGTAATACTGATTTTTCTGGGCATCGAAGAAAACCATTCCATAAGGCTCTTGAACTTGCAGGTTTGGTAAGATCTCCATCGCATCACCTAAATGAACCTTGACGGGTGCTTGCAAACGATCCATTCGATCGGTAGTTGACTTGGATACAGGTTCATCAAATTCAATGGTATCAATAAAATCGCTACCAAAGCCAAGATTGGAAAATCCCAGGGCGAGGTACAGCGTGGACAATCCGTGACCGGTTCCGATCTCCAATATTTTATGAGGTTTGGTAGCCGCTACAAATCCTGTAAGTAAAGTTCCAGTGTCTTTTCGAACTGGATTTCTCCAACCATACCTACCCTTACCATCTGAGTAGCTCTCTCCTTGCTTACTTAATTTCTCGAGCTCATTGATTTCAATTTCAAATTGGGATTTCATAAGAAAAGATGGTTAGGTTGGAAATAGCCTCGCAAGATGGCAATTATCTGCCAATCCCAAAGCAACCTCAGATACATAAAAGAACTACAACTAGAAATCAATCAAATACAGGCACCACTATACCCATCTTCGAGGGTATCCTGCGAACATTGAGTGTACGATCATTTAATTGAAGTTTCAATGGTGATTTGGTCGCCTCAACGAACATATCTATACCGGCAAGGAACACACCTTGCATGTTAAAAAGTCCAACACCGGTCAAGTCTGATTTACCTCTTGTATTTCCATCATAAAGAAACATGGCAATTGTGGTTCGAGAGGGTTTGAAGAAATCTGTATTGGTCAGTTGTGTTCCATCTACGATTAGTGTATCTCTTCCGTTTAATATGGCTTTGGTCGAGGAGAAAACCGCCAAGGCTGGAAACGAATCAGAGGGCAAGCCAGAAAACATCATAGACAATAATCCCGAGTTGGGAATCGACCTCAAATAGACATTCCTATTTACAGATGAAATCTGCTCCCTGAAATAATGAATGGGTGTGTCGGATGTATCTGGGCCTTTGACTACAAACTCGTAATGTGATGTGGCCTCCAATGCTGCTGGTCCCCAATGACCCATATTGTTAACAGTGAAATCAAAATCCGGGGCTTCAGAAATACGCTGACCATCGCCAGAGTTGACTTTGTAAATCTGAACCGAACCATTGGCGATTGGATCGTTGCTTCCAAGTTCTACAGCTTTCCCGGATACAACCACCTTTTCACTTGCCGCATTTAGAATGAGGGCAGACGGCTCCGAACCTAGAATAAAGCGATGCATAGCCTTGAATGCATTCATTCCGGTGGCAACTTCATAATGATCCTCGGAAATCAAACGAAGGTTCGTCGCTCCAGGAATATCACCCGCATTGCGAGCAACCAAATCTCCTTCGGAATAGATATTCAATGTTGGCAAATCGTTGTTATGACCAGCCGGCTTTTCCTGCTTAAATCCACCAATCAGCACCACACCTGCAATTTTCCGAGATCGAACTGAATCCTTACAGAAGTTATAAACCAAACCCGAACCGGCAGAATGACCTACCAAATAAAGCTTTTCTCGACCACTTACCTTCAAAATGGAATCTACAAACTTATCCATGTCATCAACTGCCCCTCCCCTTCCAAACCCGAGCGAATTCCAATCGAAGGTATGAAGCAGTCGATGATCGTAACCTGTCATTTCAAAACGAGTTATTTGACCAGCGTAGGTGTCGCCAGAGGCCAGCATACCATGTACAAATACAATGGGCAATTGTACAGACTGGGCAAAAGACACTGATTCGAAAGAAAGTAAAAACGAGCATACAAAAACAATAAATCGCATTTCTTTCTGTTTGAGTGAGGTATGGTACAAAGTTGTTCTCTTTAATTGTGAATTCAATTTTACAACATTTTGAACTAATTAGTTGTTTTTAGGCTATCTTCGATAGGTCATGTGTGGAAGATTTTCATTGACACAAACGGAAGCAGAGATTGAGGAACGGTTTGGAGCTAAGTTTTACTCCAACGACCTCATAAAAAGGTATAATGTGGCCCCTGGTCAATTGGCCTTGGTGCTGCCTGCTGATAGTCCAACGGAATTAAAACTGTACAAGTGGGGACTGATTCCATCATGGTCGAAAGACCCTGCGATGGGCCATAAAATGATCAATGCACGATCAGAAACCTTGCATGAAAAACCATCATTCAAAAACCTTTTGAAGCATAAAAGATGTCTTGTCTTGGCAGATGGTTTTTATGAATGGCGGACCTTGTCAAACAGAAAAAAACAACCTTTCCGAATCAAATTAAAAGACGATTCCTTGTTCGCCATGGCGGGTTTATGGGATGAATGGATAGATCCCACAGCAGGAGAGACTGTCCGAACCTTCACCATCATTACGGTACCAGCCAACCCCTTGGTTCAGGAGTTACACGATCGAATGCCTGCGATTTTAAACCCCGAGGATGAGAAAAAATGGATTCAGCATCAAATAGACTATACAGAAATTACTGAAATTTTGACACCATTCCCTGAAAACAAAATGGTGTATCATGAGGTTACTGATAAGCTGAACAACACAGCAAACGATTCTGGAGACTTGATTAATCCTATACAAACAACTTTATTTTAATGAAAACCCTGCAATTTTGGATCAGAGCGAGTTTGACTTTTTTATTGGTCAGTCTTTTTCAATTTACCACACTTGGACAATCCAATGAAAAAAGCGAAGATGAAACCTTGTTTGAAAGGTGGCATCATATGGATCCGAATACCATGCAAGGTTGGGGTGTTTCGACGGACTCCGCACGCATCAATCATCCACCAAAAAAACACACACCTCCCATAATAGTGGCCGTAATCGACGGGGGTATAGACACCTCACATCCCGATATAAGGCCAAACCTTTGGATCAACACCAAGGAAATTGCCGGCAATAATTTAGACGACGACAACAATGGCTATGCAGATGATGTATACGGATGGAATTTCATTGGAGGCAAAGATGGAGAAGTAGGACCTGAAAATACCGAAGCAGTACGATTATACAATAAACTTCAATCGCGATTCAAGCACAAAGAACTGAAGGAAATACCAAAGCAGGATCGATCGGATTTTGAACTTTTTAAAAAAGTGGAAAAGAAAATCCTTTTGGAAAAACTAGATGCCGAACAAAATCTAGCCACCTTTGAGAAGTTAAAAAAACAGCTCGACAAGATTGTTTCACTGATGGGTGACGAAGATTTTACTTCGGAGGAGGTCCGATCCATACAAGATAAAGATGAAGAATTCATGCAAGTTGTTGAAGGTGTTGCCAACGCTTTGGAAAATCAAGTCGAGTTCAATAAAATCTATACAGAAGTAATGGATGGCTACAAATACTATTTTGTGTCTGCATATCATCACTACAATCCTGCATTTGATGGTAGGTCGGTTGTAGGAGATGACCCTGACAATATGAATGACATCAACTATGGCAACAATAATGTTACCGGTCCTGATTCCGAACATGGAACCCATGTAGCGGGCATCATTGGAGCCGTGAGGGAAAACGGAATGGGTATTGATGGAATTGCAAGCAATGTCAGGATTATGGCTATTCGTGCTGTACCAGATGGTGATGAGAGGGATAAAGACATTGCCAACGCCATTCGATATGCTGTTGACAACGGAGCCCGTATCATCAATATGAGTTTCGGAAAATCATTCTCACCAAACAAGGATGCTGTGGATAGCGCCATCGCCTATGCTGCTTCCAAAAATGTGTTGATGGTACATGCAGCAGGCAATGACTCTGAAAATATGGACAAAGAACATAATTATCCCAATCCAAGAAACTTAATTATAGAAGACAAATATTTTCCATGGATTGAAGTTGGAGCCTCCAATATTATCGGACAACCAGCTGGTTTCTCGAACTACGGCTCGAAGATCGTTGATTTATTCGCTCCAGGTGAGTCGATTTACTCCACAATGCCAGGAGGTCAATATGACTATCAAAGCGGAACCAGCATGGCCGCTCCGGTGGTGTCAGGTATAGCAGCGTTGCTCTGGTCTGCTTATCCGGAGGCAACAGCAAAGGAAATTAAAGTCGCGTTGGTATTGGGTACAATTACTACCAAAGACAAAGTGATAAGACCAGGCACAGAAAAAAAAATAAAGTTCAGGAAACTCAGCAAAACCGGAGGCATTGCGAACGCCAACAAGTCGGGTAATGCATTGAAATATCTTTTGGAGAACAAATAAAAAACTTCATCAGCGAACAATCAACTTGCGTGCGATTGGCTCTATATTCGACCCCTCCAATTTCACAAGATATATTCCAGGCTCTAAAATTTTCATGGGAAGCTGCATGATTTGACCAGCTTGTACCGCACCTAATAATTGCAAATCAACCAGCCTACCAGATTGATCCCATAGGCTAAACTTTGCTTCTTTGATTAAGGAGCTGAATTTTATTCTCAGTTGATCTTGATTTTTGATAGGATTCGGATAAAGCTCTATGCTTGCATCACTCTTATCGATTTCGGATGTCCCTGCCAATGTATCTAGAACCAAAAACTGTCCCATCATACCCCCATCCTCATGCGTCAACATATGACAATGATACATGTAGGGATAAACAGGGTCATAAAAATCGTCAAATCGAGCAATAAAACGAACTATTCCTCCCATAGGTGGAACGAGCACAACATCCTTCCTTCCGGCCAATTCAGGTGGCGGAGGCACACCATTGATATCCAAAATCCTGAAATTCACATTGTGGATATGGAATGGATGAGAAATGCGGGTTTGGTTTGTGAGCTGCCAAATTTCCGTAGCACCAAGCATAACCGTATCATTTATCATCATCATGTCAAATGGCATCATATTGAATACAAAAGGTCCAATGAGACTTCCAGTAGGTCCCATCACCAAAGGAGAAAAAGTGAGTGATCGAGTGACTGTAGCCGCCGATGCAGGAATTTGGGTTATGGAAGGAAGAGAGCTCAGAATGGTAAAAACACCATTGAGGTTGGATCCAAGAACATCAAATCTTAATAAATTGGTATTGGTGCCATTTAGAGGGTTGGATGTATAATTCACAATGATGTTGGGTCCCATGGCTTGAGGACTTGATGCTCCGTAAATGCCAGCCGGTATTTGAGAACCATAATTGGTCAACCAAACCGATTGACCCTGCATTGTGGTTAGATCAACCAATATCTCAGCCCGTTCACCTGGAGATAAAAGCAACCGTGTAAGCTGCAATGGAGCTGATAATAATCCGCCATCGCTAGCAATCATGGTAAAAGGCATGTTATTTGAGAAACCAAAATTAAAAGATCGCTCTGTGGTGGCATTGAGCAAACGGAGTCGGATCACATTGGCATTGACCTGATGAAATGGGGTTCGTGTTCCATTAATTAGAACCATTGTATCAAGCGCCGATTCGACCAAAAATTGCAATTGCTGATCGAAGGCGCGGGTTTGCACAGCCAATGGTATATCATCAACACCATATGTTCTTGGCAAAGTCAGAGACGCTTCCGATGGGTCACGGACAATAATAAACCCCGCAGCACCTTTGGTTACATGTTCAGCTGTCTTCATGTGTAAATGTGGGTGATACCAATAGGTACCTGCATTGTCCTTGACTTCGAACGAGGGTGTCCATGTGGTACCCGGGAGTATATATACATGTGGTCCGCCATCCGCTTGTGGAGGAACATGTAGTCCGTGCCAGTGCAAAGTCGTTGTATCATTCAAGCTATTGGTAACCTGCATCTGAACGAAATCACCTTTGTTCATGATCAGGGTTGGACCAAGATAAGCCCCATTCACACCCATGGTTGATGTGCTAGTTCCAGAAAAAAAGGTTTTGCTACTATCCTGAATGTTCAAAGAAAACAATGTTCCTGCAAGTGTATCAGGAATCACAAGTGGAATTTGAGCGGTTGCAGATTTGCTTATCAAAAATGATAAACAACCCATCCAAAACAAAATGACGAAGCTGTTATTAGGATTCGATTTCATTGTTATTACTTGCTAAAAATAGGCTATCGGTAAAACTAAAAAAATAGGCTAATCTCTAGAGTGACAAAGGTCACATTTGAACCCCAAAGATCCTACAAAAATCCGATTGAGTTATTATCTCAGGTTGTATGGCAATCACTTAGAGCCATGAGCGCACGAACAAGATACCAGGATGATTATTGTATTAAGTATTGTAAAAAACCCAGTTAAATGATTTCTTAGACTTGAGAAATTTATATTCAAGCAGTCGTTATAAATCGAAAAAGTAAAAAAATGAAAAGCAAAGCAAAATTAGATTGTAATGAAGAACAATGGAGTGCAGGGTTGAGGCGGAAAGAAAAAAACGAATGTTATTAAAGAATATTTGGCAAACAGGTGTTCTTTTCATGGTTTTTAGGGGGACTAGCACCCCCCACCCCGCTTCAAAAATAATGCTTTGGAGGCGAAGATGGAAATCCGGATCGTGTATTAAGCGTTTAATGTGAGTTAAGCATGGTTCTATACATCCCTTATAATAATGCTATATGATTTCGATAATCAACCTGAAAAACGGGTAAAATAAAGCCCGAATAAAAATAGCAACCGATTACTTCCGTGCAGTAGGATACTCAACCCGTACATGATATATGCTCATGAGCATTTTTTTGAATATCTTCTTGATCTGAGTTATATCCCTAAAGGTGATATCACAATTAACAAACTGCTCTGCTTCGATCTGCGAGTCAATAACCTTGTCAACAAGATCGTTTATGGCTTCAGAGGAGTGTTCATTTAAACTACGGGAGGCAGCTTCAACGGAATCAGCCATCATTAATACAGCAGTCTCTTTGGAAAATGGTAATGGCCCCGGATAACGGAAGTCTTCTTCGTCTACAATTTCTTCCGGAAAATTCTTCAAAAAGGATTGATAGAAATATTGTACCATGGAGGTTCCATGGTGCGTCCGAATAAAATCAACAACAATATCCGGAAGTTTATTTTTCCTGGCAATCTCTATTCCATGAATCACATGGCCGATAATGATGGATGCACTTTCCTCGAAAGACAGCTCATCATGAGGATTTATGCTGGAATTTTGATTTTCGATAAAATACATCGGAGAATCCATCTTCCCAATATCATGGTAAAGCGCTCCTGTCCTGACTAACAAAGCATTTCCACCAATGCTGAATGTGGCTGCTTCAGCAAGGTTAGCCACCTGCATGGAGTGTTGAAATGTTCCTGGCGCCTTGATAGATAGCTCCCGCAACAGAGGTGCGTTCGTATCTGAAAGTTCCATCAGCGAAACATCGGATGTTATTCCGAACAACTTCTCGAAAATATAAATCAAAGGATATGCGAACAGGGTCAACAGGACATTGCCTATCAACCAATACAAATCCGTGAGTTGCACTGCATCCAAACCTCCATCATACAACACAGCAAGTGCCGAATAACAAATCAAATAGCAGAGCAACACCAACCCAACAGAAATGAAAAGCTGGGCCCGTCGCCTCAAATTGGTAACACTGAATATGGTAACCATTCCAGCAATGATTTGCATGAACACGAATTCGTATCCTCCAGGAGCTACAAAGCCTAACATCAGCACCGTTACCACATGGGTAAACAAGGCGAGTCGGGTATCGAAAAACACACGGATGATAATTGGCAAAATACACATTGGAGCCAAATATGGACTTAGGTTCTCAGCCTTCATTATACCAGTGTATAAAGCCACATTGAGTGTAATCAAAACCAGAATCAAACTAACCTTGCGGTTGTCAGCGAAAATATCTTTCCTTAATCGCGCCAAAAACAATAATAGCATAGCAAGTGCTATCGCCACCAAAGTCATCTGACTTCCAAAAACCCAGCTTACGGTGGTAGCATCAGGCTCTCTGAAATCCGTAGCCAGCTTAAGCGATTGCAATACCAAATACCTATCATCGGTAATGGGTTGCCCCCGTGATATGACCACCTCCCCTCGCCTAACCACTCCGGAAGTTGGTAGGATTTCAGCAGTAGCCTCTTCTCTTATTTTCAAATTCAAAGCCTCGTCGTAAAGCAGATTGGGAGGCATCTCATCGGAAATTGTCAATGTTTGAAAAACAGCAGACGGCAGTAATTCGGAAATTTTCTTTTTCAGTTTGGCTGCTGCCTGTGCTGGCGAACTAAAGTCCGAGGAGTAATGTGAGGAAGACCTATGATCACTTACGACTTGAATTCGGATTGCATTGGGCTCCTTTGGTAAAAATACTCCGGATTGGTAAATGGAGTTGATGGTGGACTTTATCCCATCAATTGCAGTGGCGCTTACATTTGTCTTGGTGCGGAGCTGGTTCAAAATATCATCGGAAAATCTTTTTTGAACCAAGGTATCGAACGAGTAATAAGGCAGAAGGGCTGCTATGGCCTTGTCCTTTTCGGATTTCAAGGAATCCGGATGCTTCATAATGGCGAAATCAACCGGAGCTACCAAATCTTCGTAGTTCCAGGCCTTGCCTTTTTTAAACTCGAACTTGTAACGGATTTTGTGTGGCATGAGGTAGGAAATACCCCATATTGCCACTAAAACCAAAACGCCTTTGAAAATGCGATCATGGTTGTTGGAGATTCGAATCAGCAAGTTGTTCATGGAGGCTCCAAAATAAGAAAATAAAAGCAAGGGCTGTAAGCCGGATTCTGTACAACTGCCTTGCGGCAGAAGTTCCTGTCATTTATCTGGGACCACCATCACTGATGGCCTCTAGCAGCCTACCCGCGGCATTGGAGACGAGCCGCCTCCTCCAGTTTCCTAGAAGCCGTATACATGGCCTTTCAACCCGCAAGGTTTTCCCACGGAGACATCACTGCATCCGTCGTGAGCTCTTACCTCACGATTTCACCCTTACCTGGTAGCAAGGCTAACAGGCGGTATTGCTTTCTGTGGCACTATCTGTTCCCGATCCGTTTCCAAACCGAGACCTTCCCGTTAGGAAGTGCGGCGCTATGCGTTGTCCGGACTTTCCTCCCTTCGGTAAACCGAAGAGCGACAGGACGCCCTTACTTTCCTAACAAAGATATGCAATTTAAGGGTTTTACCGATCAACTGTAGCTCCCATGGATGATAGATTAATGGAATTTCCCGTTGACCAGGGAATCAAAACCATCACCACTGAATGACTGATTGATTTTTCCATAGTTTTGAGGAAAAAAACATGAAAACCATAATCAGCACCGCATCAGCACCAGCTCCAATAGGTCCATATAGCCAAGCTGTTAGAATAGGTCAACTTCTTTTCTGCTCCGGCATGATTGCATTGGATCCTGTGACTGGAAACATGGTGCAAGATTCGGTATCGGCGGAAGCCAAGCAAGTAATGAATAACATATCCGCTTTGCTAAAAGAAGCGGGAGCCGGTTTCGAACAAATCGTAAAGACTTCCATATTCTTGAAAACGATGGATGACTTCGCAGCGGTGAATGAGGTTTATGGATCCTATTTCAGCGACCACTTTCCAGCCCGTGAAACAGTTGCCGTTGCCGGTCTTCCTAAAAATGCCAGAGTGGAAATTTCAGTGATTGTGGCATTATCTTGAATTAATGCCGATCAAGCCACTGCTCTCGAAAAAACAATTGAGATTTAGTAACTACCGCCACAGGCTTGATTTCATAGGTTAGATAAAATTGCTCTGAAGCAGAGCTCAATTCCACTTCCTTTATTTTACCAAATGATTGGATTTTCAATCGGAGAGTAGTTATATCCGATGCCGATGCGATCAAATGGTTGGGTGCACCTTTTGTTGCATCGCCGTTTACAGTCACTATCTCATCGTCAGCAACCAACCCCGAGATCCATCCAGGAGAACCTGGAAAAACTGCTTTGATTTTCGAACCTGAGGTTCGAATGCCCCAATACCGTTCTAATGGCAACTTTGATTCAACCGTCTCAATCTGTAATCCTGCAAGAGAAAGAGCTTCGGCCAATGGAATAATGAGTGTGCTCGGACGACCAACCATTTCATTGAAAAAAACATCCAATGATCGATTGGATACAGACTCACATATCTTTTTGAAATCGGTATCGTTATACCCTTTCCCCATCCTACCGAAATCTTTATACATTATTCTCATGACATCATCCAAACTTCGGGAGGATTCGGTAGCACTGCGAATCATAAAATCAAGAAGCCACGCAAGTAGGCAACCCTCATCATAAATGGAAACCTTTTTGCCAGGAATACCTGCCACATAACCGTCTAACCAGGTATCGTAGGAAGATTCGGTTATCGACTGGTTGAAGCGACCAGGATTATCCATGTGTCTTTGCAATCGCAAAGAGAACTCCTTCAACATCTCATGCAATCCAAATACGCGCGACCTGCCCAAGAATAAATCACCATAATAGGTGGTTATCCCTTCATACACATATCCGCTATTAGAATAGTTCTCCTTAGTGTAGTCATAAGGCATCATTTCAACTGGTCGAATGGTTTTTACATTCCAACAATGAAATAGCTCATGAGAAGCCACACCTAAAAGCTCCTTATACAAATCATCATTCATCAATTCATGACCGGGACCAAGCGCCAAAACTGTAGATGTGAGATGCTCTACACCATGATAAAACCTATATGGCAACACTTGAATGAGGAAATGGAAGTCACGAACCGGAAAATCCCCCATAGCATTTAATTGCACCTGCGAGAATGCCTCAAAGTCCGGAATGATTCGATTCCAGTCAGGAGTACACTGGCCATTAAACCAAATATGGAACATCACACCGTCAAGCGTGTAACTCCCATATTGAAGGTTAGGTGATGAAATGAAAGGTGAGTCTACGAGATCATCAAAATCGTTTGCTACGAATGTATGATTGTTCTGCCTTTGCAAACCCGTTGCTGTTTTCCAATTTTCAGGGATGTCCAACACCAATTCACAAGGTTCTTTTTCCCTTCCGGGGATGAAAAAACAGCAATGAACCGGATTGATGTATAATTGGTCATCATCTACAAAACAGGCCCCTGCATCTGGTTGGTTGGCATAGTATTGATATTGTACTCTAACAACGGGACCCACTACCCCATCTATCAACCATCTGTCCTTGCTTATCTTTTTAAACTCCAAAAGATTCCCACCATCGTCGTAGGGCTTGAAGAAACGGATGTTTTTGGCAAAATTACCAAGCTCATAACGACCTGGCCGCCAAGATGGTAATACCAATTCCAGGGTTCCATTTTGAAAAGGCCCTCCGATTTCCATTTCAATGTCGGCAAACCTTTCAAAGGGACGGGGTATTTTAAATGTGTATCGCATGATTTACAGTGTATTGAGCATCCGATTGGGATTGCCTATCTTCGTAACACGAAAATAACCATTGCAACCATGAACTACGACTTGATTGTTATTGGAAGCGGACCTGGTGGATATGTCGCCGCCATTCGCGCCTCACAGCTCGGACTCAAAACAGCCATTGTTGAAAAAGAAAGCCTTGGAGGTGTTTGTCTGAATTGGGGCTGTATTCCAACCAAAGCATTGATTAAAAGTGCACAAGTATTCGATTATATACACCATGCCGCCGACTATGGCATTCAAGTCAACGGTGCTACACACGATTTCAATGCCGTCATTAAGCGCAGCCGTGGAGTTGCCGATGGGATGAGCAAGGGTGTTCAATTCCTACTCAAAAAAAACAAGATTGATGTCATCAACGGACATGGTCGAGTGAAAAAGGGCAACAAAGTGGAAGTGAAATCAAGTGATGGCTCTACAACGGAATATGATGCCAAGCATATCATTCTTGCAACCGGTGCGCGTTCCAGAGAGTTGCCGAACCTGAAGCAAGATGGAAAAAAGGTGTTCGGTTACCGTGAAGCAATGACGCTCCCCTCACAACCCAAATCATTAGTGGTGGTAGGATCTGGTGCCATAGGAGTTGAGTTTGCCTATGTGTATAACGCAATGGGTTCCAAAGTCACTATTGTGGAATTCATGCCCAACATTGTTCCAGTTGAAGACGAGGATGTATCGAAACAGTTAGAGCGCTCCTTCAAAAAAGCAGGTATTGAAGTTATGACTTCATCCACGGTTGAATCGGTCGACACCTCCGGATCCGGATGTAAAGTTCATGTGAAAAATAAGAAAGGTGAAATGGTTGTGATTGAAGCTGACGCAGTGCTTTCCGCTGTTGGCATTACTCCAAACATTGAAAATCTTGGATTGGAAGAGGTGGGAATCATAATCGACAAAGGTCGTGTTGTGGTAAATGAATATTATCAAACCAATTTGCCAGGAGTTTATGCCATTGGCGATATTGTAAAGGGACAAGCCCTCGCGCATGTAGCCTCAGCAGAAGGCATCATTTGTGTAGAAAAAATAGCAGGACATCATCCGGAGCCTCTTGATTACAACAATATTCCTGGATGCACCTATTGCAACCCTGAAATCGCATCCGTTGGTTATACGGAGAAGGCGGCCAAAGAGGCAGGATACGAAATCAAAGTAGGCAAATTCCCTTTCAGCGCTTCAGGAAAAGCAAGTGCGGCAGGAGCCAAAGACGGATTCGTTAAAGTGATTTTCGATGCCAAGTATGGTGAGTTCTTAGGTGCACACATGATTGGTGCGAATGTGACTGAAATGATCGCTGAAATTGTTGTAGCACGCAAACTGGAAACTACGGGACACGAGATCATTAAATCGGTACACCCACACCCTACCATGTCGGAAGCCGTTATGGAAGCCGCAGCTGCAGCCTATGGCGAGGTCATTCACATGTAACAAGCTAAGGGGTTCCAAAAAAGAAAAGCCGCAACAGTTGTTGCGGCTTTTTTAATTGTTGGTTGCGCTGAACTTAAGCTATTACTTGAGCGGATTTATCCACTTTCAATGAACCTACGAATTCGTCAAAAAGATATCTGGAATCATCTGGTCCAGGAGCCGACTCAGGATGGTATTGCACAGAAAAAGCTTTTTTGTTCTTGACTCGAATGCCTTCGACCGAATGGTCATTTAAGTTCACATGGGTAATTTCAACAACATCGGATTGGTCGACATCCTTTAGCCCTATTGAAAAACCATGGTTCTGTGAAGTCACTTCAGAATGTCCAGTTTGTTTATTGATGACGGGGTGATTGATACCCCTGTGACCATTGAACATTTTGAAAGTGGAAATGCCACATGCTTCAGCAATCAGCTGATGACCCAAACAAATACCAAACATAGGTTTGTCGTGAGCCAAAATATCTTTCACAATCTGCACCACTTGAGGCATCACTGCCGGATCGCCAGGTCCATTTGAAATGAGGAAGCCATCAGGCTCCCAAGAGTTCATCTCGGCGAAAGTTGTGTTGTATGGAAAAACCTTCACATAGCAGTTTCTGTCCGACAAGCAACGAAGGGTATTGGTCTTGACACCCTCATCCAACACGGCAACCTTGTAGGCTGCGGAAGGATTCCCAAAGTAATAAGGTTCCTTGGTGGAAACGGTAGAAGAAAGTTCAAGGCCCTCCATAGAGGGGACTTTGGAAAGCATGGATTTCAGTTGATCCACATCCAAAATCTCTGAACTGATAATCCCGTTCATAGCCCCCTTGTTTCGGATATGTCTAACCAATGCGCGCGTGTCTATGTCGCATATAGCTACCATATTTTGCTCAATGAAATAATCCGACAAGGATGAATCAGCTTGCTTACGCGAGAAGTGTTGCGAGAAGTTTCTACATATCAAACCCGCTATCTTAATGGAGTTCGACTCCGACTCATCGTTTTTGATTCCGTAATTTCCAATATGCACATTGGTAGCCAACAAAAGCTGTCCTTGGTAGGAAGGATCAGTAAAAACCTCTTGGTACCCAGTCATCCCTGTGTTGAAACAGATCTCTCCAGTAGCCGTGCCAACTTTACCGGCAGATTTTCCAAAGAAAACAGTCCCGTCCTGCAGGACCAAAATGGCGGGGGATTTGGGTGTGTATTTCATGAGAGAGGGTTATGCAAAGTAATGTAAAATGTAGTTTTCAAGGGCATTAAACAGCCTCAAGTTGTCCACATGCGGTTGAAAACAAAACAGGGACAAGGTTTAAGCCCTGTCCCTGTTGATTAGGAGTCATTTGGAGGCGGTTATTCAGCCGATCCGCTTTCGGATGAGGACTCAGGGGTCCCTGAAGCATTAGAGCCCTCAGCTGCCTTCTTTGGCCTTCCACGACGCGTAGTCTTGGCTTTCTTGGCACCAGCCTTCGGTTCCTTAACCATCAATTCGTTGAAATCAACCAACTCCATCATGCACATCTCTGCAGCATCACCCAAGCGGTTGCCGGTTTTGATGATACGGGTATATCCACCCGGACGATCACCGATCTTACTAGCCACATCACGGAACAGCTCAGCAACGGCTTCTTTATTTTGAAGCATACTGAACACCATTCGGCGAGAGTGGGTGGAGTCCGTTTTGGACTTGGTAATTAGTGGCTCAACATACTTACGCAAAGCCTTTGCCTTGGCTACAGTAGTGTTGATCCTTTTGTTGAGAATGAGTGAAGAAGCCATGTTGGACAGGAGTGCCTCTCTGTGACTGGAGGTTCTTCCTAAATGGTTAATCTTTTTTCCGTGACGCATATTCTATACTTTTCTGTGTACGCGAATCAAATCGCAGTACGGTGATAAATCAGTCTTTTTCGAGTTTGTACTTAGAGAGGTTCATTCCGAAATTCAGGCTCTTGCTCTTAACAAGATCCTCCAATTCCGTCAAGGATTTCTTTCCGAAGTTGCGGAACTTGAGCAAATCATTCTTGGAGAATGAAACCAGGTCACCGAGTGTTTCAACATCAGCAGCCTTCAAACAATTGAGAGCACGAACCGAAAGATCCATATCAACAAGCTTTGTCTTCAAAAGCTGACGCATGTGCAATGAAGACTCGTCAAACTCTTCAGTTGGGGTCTTGGGCTTGCTCTCCAAAGTGATTTTCTCATCGGAGAACAGCATGAAGTGGTGAATCAAGATTTCAGCAGCCTCACGCAAAGCATCCTTAGGAGCTATAGAGCCGTCGGTAGAAATTTCCAAAACCAACTTTTCATAATCCGTTTTTTGCTCTACGCGGTAGTTCTCTACATTGTAGCGCACATTACGGATAGGCGTGAAAATGGAGTCGATGGCAATGGTTCCAACAGGGTATGCATTCGACTTGTTCTCTTCAGATGGAACATATCCACGACCCTTGTCGATGGTGATATCAATTTGAAGCTTCACACTAGACTCCATATTGCAGATCACAAGATCAGGATTCAATACCTGGAAGGCAGAAGTGTGTTTGGCGATATCGCCGGCAACAAACTGATTTTTCCCGTTGATGGTAACATGAACTTTCTCAGAATCGGTAGAGTCGATCTGACGCTTGAAACGAACCTGCTTAAGGTTCAAAATGATTTCAGTTACATCTTCCACAACTCCCTTGATAGTGGAGAATTCGTGGTCAACTCCTGAAATGCGTACAGTGGTGATGGCGTATCCCTCCAAAGATGACAGTAGTATCCTGCGAAGAGCGTTGCCGATGGTGATTCCATAACCGGGCTCAAGGGGACGGAACTCGAAAGTGCCGACTTGCTCTGTGGAGCTGAGCATAATTACCTTGTCCGGTTTTTGAAACGCTAGTATGGCCATGTTATGTTTTTTGTTTTTAAGGTTTATGTCTAAGGTGCCGGACAAACCGGCAATCAGGTTACTTGGAGTACAATTCCACAATCAGCTGCTCCTTGATGTTCTCAGGAAGCTCTGTACGCGCGGGTGGGTTGATGAATTTCCCTTCCATCTTGGTATCATCCCACTCCAACCAAGGGTAGCGGCTAGCTCTTCCACGGAGAGAATCGTTGATAACCTGAGATGACTTGGAACGCTCACGGACACCTACCATATCACCGGCCTTCAAAGTGAAAGATGGAATGTTGACCACTTTACCGTTAACGGTGATGTGACGGTGAGCAACCAACTGTCTTGCAGCAGAGCGTGTAGGTGCGATACCCATACGGAAAACCACATTGTCGAGACGGGATTCGATGAGCTGTAAGAGATTTTCACCGGTGATGCCCTCCTTGCGGGAAGCACGATCGAAAGTTTTGGCAAACTGACGCTCAAGAATGCCGTAGGTATACTTCACCTTTTGCTTCTCGCGAAGCTGGGTAGCATATTCCGACATCTTTGCGCGCTTCTTCGACTGCCCGTGCTGTCCGGGAGGATAGTTGCGCTTTTCGAAATTCTTGTCAGGTCCGAAGATCGGCTCCCTGAACTTTCTGGCAATTTTGGATTTAGGTCCTATATACCTGGCCATTGATGGATTTGGTTTTCAGTTATTGATTAATTGTATTCAGATTAGATCCTCCTCCGCTTGGGCGGGCGGCATCCGTTGTGCGGTATCGGTGTGATGTCCATGATTTCAGTAACCTCCAAACCTGAATTGTGAAGGGTACGGATGGCGGACTCACGACCAGAACCTGGTCCTTTAACGAAAACCTTTACCTTGCGCATACCGGCATCGTATGCCACTTTGCAACAATCGGCGGCAGCCATTTGTGCTGCATAAGGAGTGTTCTTCTTGGAGCCCTTGAAACCCATCTTTCCTGCTGAGGCCCAGGATACCACTTGGCCCGAAAGGTTCGTGATGCTGATGATGATGTTGTTGAAGGTGGCATTGATGTGTGCTTCGCCTACCGACTCAACTTTGACCACCTTTTTCTTGGCGGTGACTTTTGCTGTTTTAGCCATTCTAAGTCTTGATTGCTACGGTTATACCGTTAACGGTTATTTGGTTACTTTCTTTTTGTTAGCGACGGTCTTGCGCTTGCCCTTACGGGTACGACAATTGTTCTTGGTTTTCTGTCCACGAACAGGTAGTCCCAAACGGTGACGAACACCGCGGTAACATCCGATATCCATCAAACGCTTGATGTTTAGCTGCACTTCGGAACGAAGCGCACCCTCCACCTTGATGTAATCATTGATGTAGGAACGAATCTTCGTCAACTCATCGTCGTTCCACTCCTGAACCTTCTTGTTGAAGTCGATTCCGGCATCCGCAAGGATTTTCTGGGCGGTTGAACGGCCAATCCCGAAGATGTAGGTGAGACCTATCTCTCCCCTTTTGTTTTTAGGTAAATCAATACCAGCTATACGAGCCATTATCTTGTTTTGGTTTTATCGGTTATGAATCAACCCTGGCGCATTTTAAAGCGAGGGTTCTTTTTGTTGATGACGTAAAGACGTCCCTTGCGCCTGACAATCTTGCACTCGGCGCTTCTCTTCTTCAAAGAGGGTCTTACTTTCATTGGTCTTGTTATTTGTATCTATAAGTTATTCTTCCTTTTGTCAAATCGTATGGAGACATTTCAACTTTCACCTTGTCACCTGGCAGAATCTTGATGTAGTTCATTCGCATCTTGCCGGAGATATGGGCGATAACCTCGTGACCATTCTCCAATTCGACGCGGAACATGGCATTAGACAATGCCTCCACTATCGATCCGTCTTGTTCTATGACTCCTTGTTTAGCCATTCAATTCCTGTAACTGGTGCGGTTTCCCGAGATTTATGTTGTTCGCTTCCGCGATTTCTATTTTTTCAAATGAGGAGAGTACATCGGGCTTGTCTGAGGCCACAGCTACAGTGTGTTCGAAGTGGGCAGATGGCATTCCATCAGCAGTCACAATCGTCCAACCGTCCTTCAGCTGCTTAACCTGCTTACGACCCGCATTAATCATCGGCTCAATCGCTATGACCAATCCGGTTTTCATCAAGAGCCCTGTTCCCTTCTTTCCGAAGTTGGGAACCTCTGGCTTCTCATGCAGCTTCAGTCCTACTCCATGACCCACCAGTTCTCGAACAACACCAAATCCATGGGATTCGGCAAGGTCTTGAACCGCTTCACTGATGTCACCGATGCGCAGCCCATCCACCGCTTTAGCAACTCCTCGCATCAGACATTTTTTGGTCACTTGCAACAACTCAGTTGTTTTGGCTGGCACCTCTCCTATCACGAAGGAATAGGCCGAATCGCCGAAGAATCCATTCTTATTGACTCCGCAATCGATTGAAACCACATCCCCATCCTTGAGCTCCCTATTGCCTGGTATCCCATGTACAACTTCAGAGTTAACCGAAATGCACAAGGTGGCAGGAAACCCATGGTATCCCTTGAAAGCGGGCTCCGCATGATTATCGCGGATGAACGCCTCAGCAATCCGATCCAAGTCAATGGTTCGGATTCCAGGACTGATACGGGAGGCTACTTCAGCCAATGTATCTCCAACAAGCAAAGAACTAATCCTAATCGCCTCTATCTGCTCTGCACTCTTATAAATGACCTGCAAGTCTGACCCCTTAATTGGTTAAACTTATCATGCCATACCACCTACAGACGAGCGACCCTTGATACGACCCGATTTCATCAGACCGTCGTAGTGCCTCATCAATAAATGGCTTTCTATTTGCTGCAGCGTATCAAGCACCACACCAACCAAGATGAGGAGCGAAGTTCCGCCGTAGAATTGCGAGAAATTACTGTTAACACCAGCTGAATTGGCCAGCGTAGGAAGAATAGCGACAAAAGCGAGGAATATAGATCCAGGCAATGTGATCTTCGACATCACATTATCGATGAAGTCGGCTGTTGACCTACCTGGCTTCACACCAGGAATAAACCCACCGTTCTTCTTCATGTCTTCAGCCATTTGATTTGGATTAACGGAGATGGCTGTGTAGAAATAGGTGAACAGGATAATCAAGGTTGCAAAGGTGATGTTGTAACCCAAAGAGAACATGTCGGTGAATGTTCCTGCAAAGCCTTGCATAGCGCCCGACTCAGGGAAGAACTGGGCAACCGTGGCAGGGATGAACATGATGGCTTGAGCAAAAATGATTGGCATTACACCGGCAGCGTTAACCTTGAGCGGGATGTATTGCCTAACCCCTCCATACTGTTTGTTTCCTACGATTTTCTTAGCGAACTGAACTGGAATCCTACGGGTTCCCTGAACGAGCAAAATCACCAGGGCAATCACGATATAAAGGACAACCATTTCAACCATGAACATCACCAATCCACCTCCTTCGTTCAAAGATGACACAAACTCATCCTTCAATGAGATGGGTAGGCGTGCAATGATACCTATCATGATGATAATGGAAATACCGTTTCCGATACCGTTCTCGGTGATGCGCTCACCGATCCACATTACAAACAAGGTACCAGCTGTGAGAATCAGTATAGATGTAACCCAGAATAAAGCACCATCCATGACGATGGCTCCGGGTGAAAGTGAATTCAAGTTTACAAGGTATCCAGGTGCTTGTCCGAGTGTAACCAATACGGTCAACCAACGGGTGATTTGGTTCATCTTTTTACGACCACTCTCACCCTCTTTCTGCATCTTTTGGAAATAAGGTACAGCGATGGTCAACAACTGAACAACGATGGATGCAGAGATGTAGGGCATGATACCCAAGGCAAAAATGGATGCCTGGGAAAACGCTCCACCGGCGAAGATGTCAATCAACCCGAGGATACCCTCAGAAGACTGGGCCTTCAAGCCACCCAGCTGATCTGGATCGATACCCGGAAGCACGATATGGGCTCCTACTCGGTATACAAGGATAAGACCAAGCGTGTAAAGGATCCTTGTCCTCAGCTCGTCGATCCTGAAGATGTTACGAATGGTGGTTATAAGACCTTTCATCAGTTGCCAGTTGCAGTTGCGGTTCCTCCCAATGACTCGATAGCAGACTTAGCGGCTGCAGAGAATGCATGGGCTGTAACATTAATTTTGGATTTCAATTCGCCCCTTCCAAGTACCTTCACGATATCGCGCTTAGAGGCAAGTCCGTGTTGAACGATTACCTCATGGTTGATTTCTGTCAAACCATGCTTGTCAACCAAACCCTGCAAAACATCCAGGTTGATACCATTGTACTCAACGCGGTTAAGGCTCTTGAAACCGAACTTTGGAAGTCGGCGCTGAAGTGGCATCTGACCACCTTCAAAACCGATCTTACGGCTATAACCGGAACGCGATTGCGCACCTTTGTGACCGCGAGTGGAGGTTCCACCTTTGCCGGATCCCTGACCACGGCCAATGCGCTTGCTCGTCTTTACAGAGCCTTTTGCCGGTCTTAAGTTGCTAAGATTCATATCTCGAATTTCTTTCTATTGACAATAATGTTGTTGTATTAGGCTTTCTCCACGCTTACCAGATGGCTAACGGCACGGATCATTCCCATGATTTGAGGGGTGGCTTCCTTCTCAACGGAATGGTTGAGCTTGCGGAGACCGAGGGCTTTCAATGTCCTTTTTTGGATGGCAGGATGATCGATGCCGCTCTTGATTTGCTTGATGATGACTTTTGCCATGACTTTTATTTCTATTTGTAGGCTTACTTGTTAATTTGATTAACCTTGGAATATACGATCCATGGCAACACCCCTTTGTTGCGAAACACCCACCGCATCGCGCATTTCTGCAAGTGCGTTGATGGTGGCTTTAACAACATTGTGAGGATTGGACGAACCCTTGGATTTGGCAAGTACATCGGTGATACCAACGCTCTCCAAAACCGCACGCATCGCACCACCGGCTATCACACCGGTTCCAGGAGCAGCGGGCTTCAGCAGAACCAATGCACCGCCGAACTTTCCGATTTGCTCGTGCGGAACGGTTCCTTTGGAAACCGAAACCTTCACCAGGTTCTTCTTGGCGTCGTCAACACCTTTGGTAACGGCATCGGTTACTTCCTTGGCTTTACCAAGACCATATCCTACTACGCCCTTCTCATCACCAACAACCACGATGGCTGCGAAACGGAATGCGCGACCACCCTTGGTCACCTTGGTTACACGGTTGATTGCAACGAGCCTATCCTTAAGCTCGATATCGCTTGTCTTTACTTTCTTCAGGTTGGATGCCAGCATCTTCTTGTTCTTAGAAATTTAATCCTGCGTTTCTTGCTCCGTCAGCAAGTGACTTAACACGGCCATGGTACAGGTAACCACCACGATCGAAGACCACACGGGTCAATCCGGCAGCAATTGCACGCTCACCGATTTTCTTACCTACCGCCTCAGCCTGCTGAACCTTATTAAGTCCAGGTGTCTCCATGCCTTCGTCACGGGAAGAGGCCGCAACCAATGTCTTTCCTGCTACATCATCAATGAGCTGTGCGTATATCTGCTTATTGCTGCGGAACACGGAGAGGCGCGGACATTCCGCAGTACCTTTCACGATGCGCCTGACGCGCTTGCGTATGCTCGCTCTGCGAGCTGATTTTCTCGACTCCATCAGTTCAATTATTTTTTGGATGCCGACTTACCGGCTTTTCTTCTCAATACTTCATTTACAAACTTGATACCCTTACCCTTGTAAGGCTCTGGTGGGCGCAACGAACGAATCTTCGCCGCAACCTGACCCAACAATTGCTTGTCAAAGCTTTCCAAGGTGATAATCGGATTGGAACCACGATCCTGGCGTGCAGAAACTTTGATCTCGGTTGGCAACTCAAACACCACATGGTGTGAGTAACCCAATACCAAATCCAATGTCTGGCCTTGAGTGGTGGCCCTGTAACCTACACCGACGAGTTCCTGTTCAATCTTGTATCCTTCAGAAACCCCTTTCACCATTCCTGCGATGAGAGAGCGGCTCAAGCCATGGAGCGCACGATGACGCTTTTGCTCGGTAGCCCTTTCAACATGGATGGTTTCGCCATCCAATCGAACACTGATACCGTCCTCAATGCTTTGGGTGAGGGATCCTTTTGGACCTTTCACAACTACCGACGCAGGCTTGATGTCAATGGACACGCCTTTGGGCATCGGTATGGGTTTCTTTCCTATACGGGACATTTTACTGTTGCTTTTCGATTAATAAACCTTGCATAAAACTTCGCCACCGATGTTGTTACGGCGAGCCTCCTTATCGGTCATCATTCCTTGCGAAGTAGACACGATGGCTATACCCAATCCGTTCAAAACACGAGGAATGGAGTCAGCACCGGAATATTTGCGCAAACCTGGACGGCTAACACGCTCAAGCTTCTTGATAGCAGATTGCTTGGTAACTGGATTATATTTAAGGGCGATTTTGATATTGCCTTGGTGGTTGGCAGTCTCCTCGAACTTGTAATTGAGGATATAGCCCTTGTCGAAGAGAATCTTGGTGATCTCCTTCTTGATGTTGGAGGCAGGAACCTCTACAATCCTATGGTTCGCCTTGATGGCGTTGCGGAGCCTAGTGAGGTAGTCTGCTATCGGATCAGTCATTGTTGATGTGTTTTTTCTTGATTAAGGATGAGTAAATCACCAGCTGGCTTTGGTTACACCTGCAATCTTTCCTTCGAGTGCCATTTTGCGGAACAACACCCTTGAAATACCAAACTGGCGCATGTAGCCACGGGGTCTGCCGGTAAGGTTGCAACGGTTGTGCATGCGCACAGGGGAGGCGTTGCGAGGCAAACGACTTAATGCTGCATAGTCACCCGCTGCTTTGAGTGCAGCACGCTTCTCGGCAAACTTGGCAACGGCTTTTGCGCGCTTGCGCTCCCTTGCTTTAACTGATTCTTTGGCCATTTCTTTCGCTTAGTTGGTTTTGAATGGGATTCCGAATTCTTTTAGTAAATGGAAAGCCTCGTCATCTGAGTCGGCTGATGTCACGAAGGTGATATCCATACCAGTGATCTTATTCACCTTGTCGATGTCGATTTCGGGGAATATGATCTGCTCGGTAACACCTAGTGTATAGTTGCCGCGTCCATCAAAGCCTTTATTGTTGACTCCTTTGAAATCACGGATTCGGGGAAGTGCAAGAGAAACCAAGCGGTCAAGGAACTCATACATGACATCGTCACGCAATGTTACCCTAACGCCGATTGCAACATCCTTACGAAGTTTGAAGTTGGAGATATCCTTCTTCGAACGCGTTGGGACGGCCTTCTGACCGGTGATGTTAGACATTTCAGTGATAGCGTACTCGATCATCTTCTTGTCGGATACGGCATCGCCAACCCCTTGGTTAAGGCAGATCTTGAGCAGCCTTGGAACCTGCATAGGGCTTTTGTAAGAGAACCGCTGTTGGAGGTTGCTTACAATCTCCTTACGGTATTTTTCCTTGAGTCTGGGTGTGTAGGTCATTACTTGATTACCTCCCCTGATTTTTTAGCATAACGAACTAATTTTCCATCTACTTCCTTGCGGCCAACACGGGTAGGCTTTCCAGAAGAAGGATCCACCAACATCACATTGGAGATGTGGATAGGGGCTTCCTGCTTTACAATGCCTCCCTGAGTGTTTTTTGCATTCGGTCGAGTGTGCTTCGATACGAGATTAACACGCTCTACAATCACCTTGCGGGATTCGAGCATTACCTCGAGCACCTTGCCTTGCTGGCCTTTGCTTTCACCGGAAATCACTTTCACGGTATCGCCCTTCTTGATTTTAAGTTTGGGCTGGCTGTTGCTTTTCCTTTCCATTATAGTACCTCCGGTGCTAGTGAAACGATTTTCATGTATTGCTTTTCGCGAAGCTCCCTGGCGACCGGACCGAAAATACGGGTACCGCGCAGTTCGTCGTTCGCATTTAGAAGCACAACGGCGTTATCGTCAAAACGGATATAAGATCCGTCGTTCCTTCTCACTTCCTTGTTCACGCGAACAACTACCGCTTTGGATACGGTTCCCTTCTTGACATTACCTGATGGCAACGCGTGCTTCACGGTGACCACGATCTTGTCGCCGAGAGATGCGTACCTCCTACCCGTTCCGCCTAGGACACGGATGCAGAGTACCTCCTTGGCACCGCTGTTGTCAGCGACCGTGAGTCTGGATTCCTGCTGTATCATTTGTTATGGTGTTTTCTTGGGTAAATGGATTATTTCGCTTTCTCGAGTATTTCAACCAATCTCCAACGCTTGTTCTTGCTCATTGGACGGGTTTCCATGATGCGTACCTTGTCTCCGATGCCGCAGGTATTTCCCTCGTCGTGGGCCATGAACTTTACAGTCTGGCTGATGAACTTACCATAAATCGGGTGCTTAACTTTCCGTTCTACGGTTACCACGATCGAATGCTGCATCTTGTTGCTCGATACGATTCCGATCTTTTCCTTGCGGAGCGCTCTTTCTAATGACATGATTCCTTTTTGGGATTACTTGGTTTGTTGTTGTGAGGAAATCCTTTTCCTGTACTCGGTCTCAAGCCTTGCTATGGCACGGCGTGAGGCACGGATCTTCATCGGGTTCTCGATGGGAGAAACCGCATGGCTCAACTTGAGCTTCGTGTACATGGCCCTCTCCTGGGCGATTTTCTCGCGAATCTCCTCGATGGTGAGGTCTTTTACTATATCCTGTTTCATGGAACTGATTTCTTGACTTGATTAGATTATTGTCCGTCGTAGTCGCGGCGTACAACGAAACGGGTGGTTACAGGAAGCTTCTGAGCGGCCAAACGAAGTGCTTCCTTGGCAGTTGCCATCGGAACACCGTCGGCTTCGAACAAAATACGACCTGGCTTCACAACAGCAACCCAATACTCGGGAGCTCCCTTACCCTTACCCATACGAACCTCTGCAGGCTTCTTGGTGATAGGCTTGTCGGGGAATATGCGAATCCAAATTTGTCCCTCACGCTTCATATAACGGGTAACCGCTACACGAGCCGCCTCAATCTGACGGGCGGTCACCCAAGCGGTCTCGAGTGATTTCAACGCGAACGAACCGAAAGACACCTCTGCCCCACGGGTGGCAACACCCTTGGATTTCATTTTGTGCATCTTGCGGAACTTCGTCTTCTTCGGCTGTAACATGACTGTTTATGCTATGGTATAATACTTTTCTTTTTCAATAAATCACTTTGCACCACGGGGCTTGCGACCACCATCCCTCCTGTCGGAGCGACGATCTCCACCACGGTCACGATCACGGTCACGATCGCCACCCATTGGTGCTTTTGACTTGGTTTGGCTGGTCATGCCCACATTAGGCGACAAGTCGCGCTTTCCGTAAACCTCACCCTTGCAAATCCAAACCTTGACACCAATCTTACCATAGGTGGTTTGTGCTTCAGCAATGGCAAAATCGATATCCGCACGGAATGTGTGCAATGGAATACGACCCTCTTTGTATTGCTCGGTACGGGCAATTTCAGCACCACCCAAACGACCGGCAACCATAACCTTGATGCCATCGGCACCCATGCGCATGGTTGAAGCCACAGCGGTTTTAACTGCACGACGGAAAGAAATACGAGCCTCCAACTGACGGGCGATGCTCTCACCTACCAATTGCGCATCCAACTCAGGACGCTTGATCTCGAAAATGTTTATCTGTACATCCTTCTTGGTAAGCTTCTTCAACTCCTCCTTGATCTTGTCCACTTCAGAACCCGCCTTACCGATTACGGTACCAGGACGAGCCGTGTTGATAGTAACAGTGATAAGCTTCAGAGTTCTCTCAATGATGATACGGGATACACCACCTTTAGCCAAACGCGCCATCAGGTAATTCCTGATTTTTTCGTCTTCGGCTAGTTTATCGGCGTAGTTTTTGCCACCGTACCAGTTGGAGTCCCATCCACGGATGATACCCAGTCGGTTGCCTATCGGATTACACTTTTGTCCCATGCTTGCTATTCGGTATTATTTGGTTTCTTCGGTTTGAACTGGTTGGGTCATTCCCGCCTTGGTATCAAGGATAAGGGTGATGTGATTGGAGCGCTTACGAACCCTGTGTCCACGGCCCTGAGGTGCGGTACGGAGTCGCTTCAATTGACGCGCACTGTCAACGAAAACCTCTTTTACATAAAGGCTCTCGTCTTCCATACGCATGCCCTCATTCTTAGCCTGCCAATTAGACAAGGCCGAAAGAAGCACCTTGCGCATGCGGCCTGCAGCCTCTTTGGTGCTAAACTTAAGTGCATTCAATGCGAACTCCACTTTCTTACCACGAATCATATCCGCCATCAGGCGCATCTTCCTTGGAGAAGTTGGACAATTATTCAATTTCGAAACGGCGGTCGATTTCAAAACCTCCTTGCGCGCTTCGGCTGCTATGCGTTTTCTCTTTCCCATGACTTTTATTTCGATGCTTTGTCCTTGCTACCCGCGTGACCACGGAAAGTTCTTGTAGGTGCGAATTCGCCGAGTTTGTGACCAACCATGTTCTCAGTCACATAAACCGGAATGAATTTGTTTCCGTTGTGAACGGCCAAAGTGTGACCAACGAATTCAGGAGCGATCATGGACCTTCTTGACCAGGTTTTGATCGCGGTCTTCTTCTTGGACTGGTTCATGGCGTCCACCTTTTTTTCGAGCTTGAAGTCGATGTAAGGACCTTTTTTGAGTGAGCGGCTCATTATGTTTGGTAATGTCTAGCTTGTTAAAAATTATTTCTTCCTTCTTTCGATGATATAACGATCCGTAGGATGGTTCTTAACACGGGTCTTGAGACCTTTCGTGTAAAGACCCTTGCGGCTCCTTGGGTGACCTCCAGATGCACGACCCTCACCACCACCCATCGGGTGATCAACCGGGTTCATAGCAACTCCGCGAACGCGTGGACGGCGACCCATCCAACGAACACGACCCGCTTTTCCGTGAGTCTCCTTATTATGATCTGGATTGGAAACAGAACCAACAGTAGCCATGCACTCAACCAAGATCATTCTGGTTTCACCGGATGGCATCTTCATGGTGGCATACTTGCCATCGCGAGCGGCCAACTGGGCGTAAGAACCAGCACTGCGAGCCATCTTACCACCTTGACCTGGACGAAGCTCCATGTTGTGAACGATTGTACCCAATGGAACATCCTTCAACTTCATAGCATTGCCTACATCAGGAGTAGCAGTAGGTCCCGAAATAACTTTCATGCCAACTGATAATCCGGCTGGTGCGATGATATAGCGCTTCTCACCATCAGCGTAGTGAATCAAGGCGATGTTTGCAGTACGATTCGGATCGTATTCAATCGTAGCCACGGTTCCTGGAACATCGAATTTGTCACGCTTGAAGTCGATAACACGAATCTTCATTCTGTGACCACCACCTATGTAACGCATGGTCATTTTACCGGAGTTATTTCTTCCTCCTGTACGACGCATGGAAACAACCAGCGATTTTTCGGGACGGTTAGCAGTGATTTCGCTATTTGCGATCACCTGCTTGTGACGCTGTCCGGGTGTTATGGGGCGTAATTTCTTAATAGCCATTTCGGGTCAGTTTCTACTCTGATTAAATATTGCTGTAAAAGTCAATGGTGTCACCTGCTTTCAAGGTAACAATCGCCTTTTTGGTGCTCTTGGTGCGACCTTTGGTGAATCCGGTTTTGGTACCACGGGTGCGGGACTTTCCGTTATGATTCATGGTGTTCACATCTACCACGACAACACCGTACATTTCCTCGACAGCCTTTTTGATTTGAATCTTGTTGGCCTTGGGATTTACGATAAAACCGTACCTGCCAGACTTCTCAGTCAAGCGGGTCATTTTCTCGGTTATGATAGGCTTTTGAAGGATATTCATTTCGCTAATGTTTTATCAATAATGGGCAAAGACGCCTCGACCAACACCAGACTCTGAGCGTTCAGAATATCATAAGTGTTTAAATCCGAAGCAGTTACAACTTTACTGTGCCCTAAATTTCGGGAGGACAAATATATGTTATTATTGGACTCGGGCAGTACAACAAGTGTCTTTTTATTGTTGAGGTCCAAACCGTTTAGCATGTTCACATAATCCTTGGTCTTGGCTGCCCCCATTTCCAAAGCATCCAAAACTGTGATGTTGTTTTGCTTTGCTTTGTAGCTGAGTGCAGATACACGAGCTAGACGCTTGACCTTTTTATTCAACTTGAAAGAATAATCGCGAGGCTGTGGACCGAATACGCGACCACCACCCACAAACAATGGCGACTTACGGCTACCCGCACGAGCACCACCAGTACCCTTCTGACGCTTGAACTTCTTGGTGGTTCCGTGAACCTCATTGCGCTGCTTCGACTTATGCGTTCCCTGACGACGATTTGCTAGAACCTGCTTAACATCTAGGTATATGGCATGGTCGTTGGGTTCAACACCGAAAACCTCTGGGTTAAGGATGATCTTCCTACCGGTATCCTTACCGGATGACTGCTTTACTGAAACTTCCATGATCAGATCTCAATTGTAATATAAGAACCTTTCGCTCCAGGGATGGCGCCTTTTACCAACACCAAATTCTTCTCTGGAATGATTTTAACTATTTGAAGGTTGGACAATTTTACATTGTCACCACCAGTACGGCCAGCCATGCGCATGCCCTTGAATACACGAGAAGGCCAAGAGGAAGCTCCCAATGAACCAGGTGCACGAAGACGGTTGTGCTGTCCGTGCGTTTGTCCGCCAACACCGCTGAATCCGTGACGCTTTACAACGCCTTGGAAACCCTTACCCTTGGAAGTACCGGTTACGGCACAAAACATACCCTCGGTCAAGATATCAACCGTTACTTGGTCACCAATATTCAATTCCTTTTCGAAATCCTTGAACTCCATCACCAACCTCTTTGGGGTGGTTCCGGCCTTTTTGAAATGGCCTTTCAACGCAGCGGGAGTATTCTTCTCCTTGCGCTCACCGAAAGAAAGCTGAACTGCTGAATAACCATCCTTTTCGGTGGTCTTCACCTGTGTGACAACACAGGGTCCTGCTTCTACCACGGTGCACGGAATGTTAACACCCTCTTCGTTGAAGATGCTGGTCATCCCTATCTTTTTTCCGATCAAGCCTGACATTTTATGTTGATGTGTTTTTTGACTGTTTATTTAATGAATACGATATGAACCACTATACTTTGATCTCAACTTCAACTCCGCTTGGAAGCTCCAGCTTCATCAAGGCATCCACAGTCTTCGCTGTAGAGCTGTAGATATCCAACAGTCGCTTGTAAGAGCAAAGCTGGAACTGCTCGCGAGCCTTCTTGTTTACGTGTGGGCTACGCAATACAGTGTAAATCTTCTTCTCAGTAGGAAGTGGAATTGGACCGTTTACAACCGCGCCAGTGGACTTGACGGTTTTCACGATTTTCTCAGCCGACTTGTCGACGAGATTGAAGTCGTACGACTTCAGTTTGATGCGAATTCTTTGGCTCATATTGGGTATAAAGAACGATTATATACTGTTTGTGTGTGATTGTTATGCTGTTGCCTTACCTTTTGACTTGGCGATTACTTCATCGGCAATGTTACGAGGAGCTTCAGCGTAATGCGAGAATTCCATAGTAGAAGAAGCCCTACCCGATGTAATGGTACGCAACTGGGTTACATAACCGAACATCTCGGAGAGAGGAACCTTGGCTTTAACCACTTGGGCACCGGCTTTAGAATCCATACCTTCAACCTGTCCGCGACGACGGTTTAAGTCACCAACAACATCACCCATGTTCTGATCAGGTGTAATTACCTCCAACTTCATGATAGGCTCCAACAACACAGGCTTACAACTTGGCAAAGCCTCACGGAAGGCCGTACGGGCACATATCTCGAAGGATAGAGAATCCGAGTCAACATTGTGGTATGATCCGTCAATCAAGCGGATTTTAAGAGACTGCAAGGGGTATCCAGCCAAAACGCCGTTTACCATAGCTGAGCGGAAACCTTTTTCAACTGCAGGTATGAATTCGCGAGGGATGTTACCACCGGTGATTTCATTTACGAACTGCAAACCGAGGTTCTTGTCGGTTGCTTCGAAATCGGCATCAACAGGAGATGCAACAAACTTGATATCGGCGAACTTACCGCGACCACCTGTCTGCTTCTTGTATACCTCACGGTGCTCAAAAGTACCATTGATAGCCTCCTTGTAGTTCACCTGAGGAGCACCTTGGTTTACTTCAACCTTGAACTCGCGCTTCATACGGTCCACGATGATTTCCAAGTGCAACTCACCCATTCCGGAAATGATGGTCTGACCAGTTTCTTCATCAGACTTAACACGGAATGTAGGATCCTCCTCAGCAAGCTTACCAAGGGCCACACCCATTTTATCTTGGTCGGCCTGAGTCTTGGCTTCAATTGCCAAACCGATTACAGGCTCGGGGAAATTCATTGCTTCAAGTACGATGGGTGCATTTTCGGCACAAAGCGTATCACCGGTTTTGATATCCTTAAATCCAACGGCAGCACCGATATCACCAGCTTCGATGAACGGAATCTGGTTTTGCTTATTGGCGTGCATCTGGAAAATACGGGAGATACGCTCCTTATTGCCAGAACGAGTGTTCAAAACATAAGAACCCTCATCCAAACGACCAGCGTAACAACGAAAATAAGCCAAACGACCTACATAAGGATCTGTAGCAATTTTGAAAGCCAAAGCTGTGAATGGCTCTTTGGCATCAGGCTTACGAACAACCTCTTGCTCTGTGTCTGGGTTGGTACCCTTGATGTTTTCCTTGTCTAGGGGTGAAGGCATCAATTCCATAACCAAATCGAGCATGGTTTGCACACCTTTGTTTTTGAATGATGATCCGCAAACCATTGGAACCACTTTGTTCGCAAGGCAGGCCTGACGCAAGGCATCCAAAATTTCACGCTCGGAAATAGAGTTAGGGTCCTCGAAATATTTTTCCATCAACTTCTCATCGAATTCGGCGATTGCCTCGAGAAGTTTCTCACGCCACTCCTTTACCTCATCCAACATATCGTCAGGAATAGGAACCTCAGTGTAGGTCATTCCTTTGTCGTGTTCGTTCCAAACGATACCACGGTTGTTGATCAAATCAACAACTCCCTTAAAATTATCTTCGGCACCGATGGGTAACTGCAAGGGCAGCGGATTACCTCCGAGCACCTCTCTAACCTGCTTTACCACATTTAAAAAGTCGGCACCAGCACGATCCATTTTGTTAACAAACCCAATACGCGTTACATTGTAGTTGTTTGCAAGACGCCAGTTTGTCTCGGATTGTGGTTCAACACCATCAACAGAAGAGAAAAGGAACACCAGACCATCCAAAACACGCAAGGAGCGGTTTACCTCAACGGTAAAGTCAACGTGACCGGGAGTATCAATAATGTTCAGTTTGTATTTCTCATTGCGGTAATTCCAAAAGCAAGTGGTAGCGGCCGAAGTAATGGTGATTCCACGCTCCTGTTCCTGCGCCATCCAATCCATGGTGGCGGCTCCATCGTGAACCTCTCCTATCTTGTGTACTACTCCTGTATAATATAGTATGCGCTCAGTGGTAGTCGTCTTTCCCGCATCAATGTGGGCAGCGATACCGATGTTACGAACATACCTGAGGCTTTTAATATCTTGTGCCATTTGGATACCTTAATACTGTGTCTTAATTCTCTATATATATTGTAGCTGATCGAATTCTGTTTAAGCTCTGAAGTGTGAGAAGGCTTTGTTTGCCTCAGCCATTCTGTGAGTGTCGTCCTTCTTCTTTACCGCAGCACCTTCACCCTTGGAAGCAGCCACGATTTCTCCGGCAAGCTTGTCGCGCATAGATTTCTCATTGCGCTTACGGGCAAACATGATGAGCCATTTCATACCTAAAGCGGTACGACGCTCTGGGCGGATTTCACTAGGAATTTGGAAAGTAGCACCCCCAACACGACGGCTCTTTACCTCTACGGTAGGGCAAATGTTGCCCAAGGCTTTTCTGAAGGTTTCCAATCCATCCTCTTTGGTACGGTTGGCAACTACTTCAATAGCATCGTAAAAAGTCTTGAAAGCAGTACTCTTCTTTCCGTCGTACATCAGACTGTTCACAAAACGGGTAACCATTGTGTCATTGAACTTCGGGTCAGGGAGCAGGATCCTCTTTTTGGGTTTGGACTTCCTCATTGTATCTTGATATTCGGAGTGTTAATTCTGGTTGGTTGTATTATTACTTCTTGCCTTTGGTTGCTGCCGCTGCTGCACCCGCTTTCGGCTTCTTGGTACCGTACTTGGAACGACGCTGGTTTCTGCCTTCTACACCGGATGTATCCAAAGACCCACGGATGATGTGGTATCGAACACCTGGAAGATCCTTCACACGACCACCACGGATCAGCACGATGGAGTGCTCCTGAAGGTTATGACCTTCGCCGGGAATGTATGCAGTAACCTCAAACTTGTTGGTCAAGCGAACCCTCGCCACTTTACGCATAGCCGAATTTGGCTTCTTTGGCGTAGTGGTGTAAACACGGGTACATACTCCCCTGCGCTGTGGGCATGAGGTGAGGGCAGGCGACTTACTCTTGTCCTCCAGTTTGGTGCGTCCTTTTCGAACTAGTTGCTGAATCGTTGGCATTGTGCGATCTAAAGTTTATTTTTCGGTCGGGGAAACCCCCTTTTTTGGGAAGGGCAAAGGTACAAGATGTTTTTCAATTTTCAATCAGCACTTTAAAAAAAATACACGCACCTCCGGAAAGCCCCCGAAATATACCCCAATAATCTAAATATCAATTGTTTAAATATCGTTAACAATTGCCATGCCAAATGAAATCCTGTTAAAAAAATTAAAAGCACTGAAAATCATGGCCAATCAATTCAATGAGACGAGCATTGGGATTGATCGTTCAAAACGGCTATTTTTACCCTGTTTAACAAGCTTAAAATGGATAATATTCGAACTCTTCTGATCGTGGATGATGAGCCCGATATGGAACTTCTCATTAGACAGAAATTCCGCAGGAAAATTGCATCAGGCGAATTCGTTTTTCACTTCGCTTCCAATGGATTAGAAGCTCTTAATGCCCTCGATGCGAATCCTGAAATAGAACTGGTTTTAACAGACATCAACATGCCAACAATGAGTGGACTAGAGTTTTTGGAAAAACTTGGTTCCACGAAGCACTTATGCAAGGCTGTAGTGGTTTCGGCTTATACGGATATTCAAAACATCCGAACTGCCATGAATAGAGGAGCCTTTGACTTCATTACCAAGCCAATTGATTTTACCGACCTCGAAACCACCATTGCCAAAACCTTCGGCGCCATCGACGAATCCAAAGCTGCCTCCCAAGCCATCTCACAAAGAGACCAAGCTGTTGTCGATAAAGAGAAGGCTCAATCATCGGAACGCTTCAAGCAGCAGTTCCTAGCCAACATGAGCCACGAAATCCGAACCCCGATGAATTCGGTAATCGGTATCACCAATCTGATATTAAAAACGGAACTAACTGAGCAGCAGCATAAATACATTAGCATGATTCAAGCTGCATCTGAGCAGCTTATGTCCATTATCAACGACATCCTCGACATCTCCAAGATTGAGGCCGGTAAAATGACCTTCGAAAAAATAGGGTTCAATTTAAATCAAGTTGTTGAAAATGTGTTGAATATGCTTCAGTTTAAAGCTCAAGAGAAAAAACTGGAACTGAAGTCAAATGTAACCAGTGAAATACCTGACAACATTATTGGAGACCCCTCAAGGTTAGCCCAAATATTGATCAACCTTGTTGGAAATTCAATCAAATTCACGCATGAAGGATTTATTGAGATAAAATGTAATATGATATTTAAATCCAATACTTTATGTGATATTGAGTTTAGCGTTAGTGATACAGGAATCGGAATACCTCAGGACAAATTGAGCTCCATTTTCGAAAGCTTTACACAAGCCAATAGCGATACAAGTCGAAGATATGGTGGAACCGGTTTGGGCTTGACCATTTGCAAGCAGTTAACCGAATTACAAGGCGGCAAAATAGGTTTGGAGAGTAAACTTGGTTTAGGAACACGATTCTTTTTCAATATACCCTTTGAGATCGGACAAAAAACACACAAGCTTGATAACGAATCTACTCCAACTAAACGACAACCGCTTATTCCGGGAACTAGGATTTTGCTGGTAGAGGATAACGATTTTAATAAAATAGTGGCAGAAGATACAATTCAAGAAGAGTATCCAGGCGTTATTATTGAACATGCCTCCAATGGCTTAGAGGCCGTTGAAATGGTCACAAACAATACTTATGATTTGGTTCTGATGGACATCCAAATGCCCGAAATGGATGGCTACGAAGCCACCAAAACCATTCGTAAACTAGATTCTGAAAAGGCAATGATTCGAATCATGGCAATGACCGCAAATGCCACACCTGAAGAAATTGCAAAATGCTTTGAATCAGGAGTTAACGAGTATATATCTAAACCATTTGTTCCAGAAGAATTGTTCACAAAAATGGAGCAGCAGGTTGCCTCGGGAAAACAGATCAACAGCTAATCTTTATCCGAAGATCATTCCTTTATTTTCGGATCTTTCCTTTTGTTGATTTCATCCCTGATTTTAGAGGCCAATTCGTAAGCCTCATCCTCTATTGCCCGATTCAAGGAAGCATTTAATTCCTCCTCACTATAACTCGAAAACTCGGCTAATTTGGACTTTTTGGCTGATTTAGATTGCCTGGGCGAACTCGACTCCTCTGGAGTGCTTTTGCTAAAAGAAGTGGGCGGTGCCAATCTGCCAGTATCCTCCTTTTGTTCTTTTACTATTCCAGCTTGATCCAGAATGGTATTGTAAGTGTAAACAGGACAGTTGAACCTGACAGCCAGAGCAATAGCATCGGACGTCCTAGAGTCAATTTCATGTGTAATCACACCGTTAGACATCACAAGGTTTGAAAAAAACACGCCTTCCTTCAACTTGTAAATGACAACCTCTAACAATTCAATATTAAACTCAGTGGCCAGACTCTTGAAAAGATCATGCGTTAATGGCCTCTCCGGGGTCATATTTTCAAGTTCAATCGCAATAGACTGAGCCTCATACATTCCGATAGCAATTTTCAGCATCCTACTTCCCCCTACCTCTAATAGCTCCAAAGTATAGGCACCACTTTGGTACTGACTTGGTTTTAGGTCTGAAAATTCTAGTCTTACTTTTTCCATCTACTTCCTTGATCGGGAATCAGGTATGTAACCTTAAATATACAAAAAATATTGTTGGAATTCAAGACTTAGGCCATTGCCGTCTTGAATTTCTTTATGGATTCAATCAACCGAGGCACAACATCAAAGGCGTCGCCAACAATGCCGAAATCTGCTGCCTTGAAGAATGGAGCCTCTGGATCCTTGTTAATTACCACAATGGTTTTGGAGGAACTCACACCGGCCAAATGTTGAATGGCTCCTGAAATGCCAATTGCTATATACAAATTGGGACTAACCGATATGCCAGTCTGACCTACATGCTCCGAATGGGGCCTCCAATGTGCGTCTGATACGGGTTTGCTACATGCAGTGGCTGCTCCAAGTAATGAAGCCAATTCCTCTACCATGCCCCAATTTTCCGGACCCTTCAATCCCCTTCCAGCAGATACGACCAGTTCAGCCTCAGGCAATGAGATCTTATCAGAGGCCTTAACAATCTCCTTAACCATCTCCGCGAAACCATTGTCTGGGACACTAGGAGTAAAATCGATAATGGATGGGGTAGTTTCCTTAACAACAACCTGATATGAGTTGGGAACAATAGTAATTACCTTGACTGCGCTAGTAACCTCCACATCCGCGTAGGCCTTTCCGGAGAATGCGTTTTTTCGGACTTTGAACCCACTTTGAATGTTGGGAAGTGAAATGGCTCCATCAACCAAACCGGCATTTAATCTGACTGCAACTCTGGGCGCCAAACCTTTACCAGAGAAAGAAGCGGCCATGACTACTACAGAGGCGTTTTCTGCCTTGGCAGCTTCACTCACAACAGCTCCATAGGCCATGTTTACAAAAGTTTTCAATCGATCGTTGGATACATTCAAAACTTTGGATACTCCATAGCGACCCAACTCCGAAAGCGATTCCTGAGCAACATCTCCAATGGAAATAGCCACCAAGTCAGTATTTAACATTTCGGCTACAGCTGAGCCATACGATACAACCTCAAATGCGGATTTCTTAAAAGATCCGGATGAATTTTCACAATATACCAGAACGGACATAGGATGATGGTTTTACGAGTTTTATATCACTTTCGCTGTTGTGTGTAACAAGTTAACCAGCTGGTCGGTTTGATCTGCTTCAACCAATGTTACTTGACCACGAGGAGCTGGCTTATCGTAGGATTGGACATGAGTAAATACCGGGACATCCACGGGCTCTACCACCTGCAATGGTTTTGTTCTTGCAGACATGATACCCCTCATATTGGGAATTCTCGGCTCAGCCATTCCTTCGGTGGCACTAACTACCATGGGTAGTGGACAATGAATAACCTCCTTGCCACCTTCGATCTCCCTTTCCAATACCACTTGTGAACCATCAATATTCAATGACTTGCAAATGGAAACGGATGGCCTTTCCAATAATTCACCAACCATGGCCGCAACCTGTGACCCATTATAATCAATGGACTCGCGTCCGGTAAGTACCAAATCATATCCGCCAGATTTGGCTACCGATGCTATCTGAGAGGCCACATACCATGCATCCCTGGGTTGGGCGTTAATACGGATGGCGTCGTTTGCTCCAATAGCCAAAGCCTTCCTTATTGTGGGCTCTGTGGAGGTATCTCCTACATTGATGACCGTGACGGTTCCGCCAGAGCTCTCGGTTAACTCCAATGCGCGTGTAAGTGCAATTTCATCGTATGGATTTATGATGAATTGAAGTCCTGCCGATACAAACTCCTTGTTATCCGGTGAAAAGTTAATTTTGGATGTCGTATCGGGTACATTGCTGATGCAGACCAGAATTTTCATATCTCAAAAGGTTTTAACGGGCTGCAAAGGTAGCAAAAATAGGGTTTCTAGAATATGTCTGACCAGTCTAAAGATGATCGCATTACCCTCCTACAAGCTTATGTTCGGGAGGAGCCTAACGATCCATTTAATCGATATGCCTTGGCATTGGAGTGGATCCGCTTAGGCCACAATATGGAGGCTATTGAGCAATTTGAAATGTTGAGGCAATATCATGCTTCATACCTTCCAACCTACTACCAACTTGGCAAAGTTTTAGAGTCCCTGAACAGAATAGAGGAGGCAATTCTAGTATATACAGAGGGTATTGAAGTGGCATTGAAACAAGGCGCTTCAAAAACAGCCTCAGAACTAAGATCGGCCTTGGATTTTTTGGAATAAAAAAGCGGTCGACACAAGTGCCGACCGCCATTGGATAATAAGTTTATTGGGTGATTACTGCTTTAGGAATTTAGCAGAAATGCTCTTGCCAGAGGCATTCAAAACCACATTGTACAATCCAGATTCCAAAGAGCTAACATTGATAGCAAGCTTTTGGTTACCGGCAATTTGGAAGCCACGGCTTATATCCATGACTTTAGCTCCTTTAACATCAAAAATTTCAGCATAAACCTGACCGGTCTTCTCCAACAAATAACTCAATTCGATTTTGTCAGAGGCAGGATTTGGGAACACGCTCAAACCAACTTCAGGAGCAATCTCGCTGATGCCTGTAGAAGTACTGGAAACCAATATATCGTCCAAAGAAATCAAGTTGTCATCATCAGCATCATGCAGGAAAGCAATGTAGATGGTTTGTCCAACGTACTGAGCAAGACTTACAGTGAATGGGCGCTGGACCCCAATGTTCCTGTCTAATGCGGCAGGATCAATTTGAATGTAAGTTCCATCTTCACCGTGTACAAAGCCTGGTGAAAATGTATATCCACTGTAAGCATTGCCAGCACCAGTTAAATATTGACCAGCCTGAAATGCGACATCAGTGAAACTTGTTTCGATATTGTCAGTGGTCGAAATCAATACTGAATAACCGTCAATGTAAAGTGGTGTCTGACGAGGTGCGGACTTCCAAGAAAGCGAGAAGTTTGCGTTGGTAACGGTGATGGGGGGCGTCATGAGCCAATTTCTGTTGCCAGGAGCGAAATTTTCCAACCAAGAAGAACTGTACAAGCAACCATCAGATGAATCTACATCGGCGAATCCACCTGGTGCCCAAAACCACTCTTGGGGACGACCGTTAAAGTCGGCAATACCGTCTGCATCCAGGTTAACCCAGGTTTGGTCATTTCCGCTGTTGATGGCTAAATAATTGGCTGTATTGTCAACATCAAAGCTTTCGTACAGAAGCGTGTCAATTTGTTGAGCATACATAGAGCCCGAGATGGAAAGGGCTACAAATGAACAGAGTAATTTTTTGATCATGTTTTATTGTTTTAGGATTTAAGATTGTTTCTATGGCAAATATAGTGAATTCCAGCCTTCATTTGCTAAGGTTGAGAAACCGTTTTTAGGAAGGTATTAACATAGCTCTCAACATAGTCCTCCTCCTGCCCTTTCTTGTACTGCATTATGAACCTTGGATGCTCCAACACATGGATTTGCCCGAATAAATCATGAAAGCCGTCAATCTGGTTGAAAAAATCAGCATTTTTTTTGCCTAATATGATCAGATGGCCTTGGCTGATATTCATTGTTAAATGTTTGTTCAAAGAATGGGAAATCAATCCTGATACTTTTTTAAATAAAGCCTGCGAATCGTAGTAGTTGCTATTCTTGGAATCCATCAAAAAACCAAGTGGACAAACAGAGCTCAAAAGAAACTTATCGTAAAATGCGGATGGCCCACCAAACCCGTTTATCGCGCGATAAACAAATACACTTGACAACTCTTTTCTTTTATCAAATGGATTGTCAATCCCGCATATTGATTGTAAGACGAAGGGGTCGGTAAATGGTATTCCTGTAATTCCAGCACCAAACCGTCCGGGATTGATTCCCAATACCAGCACCCTCTGGTTGTTGTTGCCATAATACTTATCGCAAAAAGTTCTTAAAACCTTTTTGACATCATAATCCCCGTAAGGGTTTATAACTGAGAAACCTTTGGGAAGCGGGATATCTAGTTTCAGCGATATGAGAAAAGAATAAAACGACTTCCCTGTGACCAAGCCTTATTTTATTTTAAATGAAATGACCGGAACCTGTAGGGACTCACCAGTTGTAGCTGACATATTAACCTCCTTAAGGATCAAAGCATCTCCGGTCAAACCTTTAGCCACGGTCTCCCTTGCTTTGATAGGAATTCCGCCCTCGCCGATACCAAACTCGCGATTCATGAGAGGCTTCAGCGTGAAAAAAGTTACCTGAAATGTTTTCAGCTCGTATTTTTTACCATCATCACATTGGATAATCAAAGGCTTTGAATCGCACCATTTGACGAGATTTTCCAATGTGATATTTTCAACAACACCACCATCCAAGACCGGCTTGCATGCAGATTGCGCATGAAGATTTTCTGTCAGCAACGAAGCCAACGCGACAAAGAGAATACACAATAGCTTTTTCATGTTTTTCATGTTGTTTTGTTTGGGTTAAAATTTTGAGAGAACATCTTTTACAGCGTCTTTGTGAATAGTAAAAGACATCATTTTGAGCTTCACATAATCAGAGTGAAAGAAATAATAGCCCTTAGCGCCAGGGTTGTTGTGTGCACCGCTTCCAGAGTCCTTGATCAAATACCATATACCATCCTTCCTATCGGCCCATCCTACCAAATGAACGGCATGGTCGTCGGTTGTGGATCCATTAGAAAATCGCATTTGACGCGCGCTTTCGTCGATGAATTCAGATGGAATATCGTAGGAGGGTACTACAGCTACTCCAACTGAACCCATTATGCCTGTTTCAGAAACATCACCACCTATCGCTAAGCTGTAACCCTTCCGAACAGACTCATCTATTACCTTCATGAAAACATCCAATGGCACATTGTGGTAAACATCCGAGTTCCACCAATTATCTGGAACATCATACTCTACCTTTTTCCAATATGGCTTCTCCATCAAAGACATGAAGTCCACATAATCATCGGAGTTCAACCTCAATACTTCAGTCATGTATTGTTTTGGCGTGTATTTCTTGCCCTTGAATTCCACAATGGTTGGTACTGGCCCCATGTAATGGTTCAACATCGATTTGATAGTAGACTCGACAGCCTGTTCATCCCATGCCGATGCATTTTTAACATGCTCCAAATATTGCTTCATCTCCTTGAACATAGAAGTATGGTCCAAAAACATTTGACCAGGCTTTAGCCCAGTATATGAATCGTATGGCACCATGCCATAAAGCTTCATCATCCGGGCTACGGCATTCGTCTCAGAACCCTCGTCGAACAACGATGCGCCACGCGTTCTTACAAATTCCCGAGCCTTGTGAATAGTCTCAAAGTACACTGTATACTGTTCCGACAAACGAATATCGATTCCGGAAATCCTTTTTACTTCAGACTCATAAAAAGAAGTGGTCGAAAAACTCCAACAGGTATTGGTTGCCCCTTGAGATACAGGACTACCTGCCCAAACCGTTTTGAAGTCACTGATGGAACGCGGATAATCCCTGTTTGAGAAATCCAATTTTAAAGTCTTCTTATTGGACTCTGGCTGGCCAACCCGAAACAAATCGATACTTTTCTGGATTTCCTTATAGAACTTGTTCTCAGCATCAATAAAATTAGCCTTGTCTTTTGTTTGCTGAGCAAACAATGAAATGCAAGGCACTAAAAACAATCCAAGCAATAGAATCTTCTTCATTTCAGTATTATGTCGTTTTCAATGGCAATAATAAACAGTTCAAGCAAAATAGACATTCAAATGATAAAAATGCGGGGGCAATTAAAAAAGAAAAGCCGAGTCTAAGACCCGGCTCATAATAATTCTTATAAAAACCCTATTATCTGGGGTCAGAAATCACATTGTTACCATCATGCTTTCCAGAGTAGACACGGATTCGTTCCTTTCGCTCTGGTGCGGCAGTAAATGAACTACTCTCCGTAGAAGCACCTTCAGCTGTAGACGCATTTTCGTCTATGGTTACACGATCATTGTAGTTACCCGTGCCTTCAGTGGATTCAGTGGTAGCTGCAGGATCCGTGCTAGTCGAAGACTCTGTAGCATCTCCGGAATCATTAGAGGTGTTCTCATCGCTTTGAGCAAGAGCAGGAACAGCTAGAAAACATAAGCTAGCCAAAGCAACTGAACGGATGATTTTGTTGATTTTCATTTAGTTATAGGTGGTTGGTTAATAATCCTTTTGCAAAAATAACGGAATGGCTCAGATTCACAAGTACTTTTCAAATTTAATCCAAGTTGAAGGTAAGTTGTTTCTTTTTATTAATGAGCGTTGTTTAAATCTGAAATAAAATACAAATAACTGATAAATAAGATTTTAAGATTTTATAAAATTCCTGATTACTCTAATTTGAACGACATCCAACATAAAATGTTACGGGATTTTCTAAGAAAAATTCTACTTATTGAATTCAATTGAATACACACAATCAAAAAATAACTAATCCGTTCAATTAAAGTATATTAGCAGTCATGAAATTGTCGAAAAAAGCAATTTGGTTCCTATTGGTCCTATCGAGTGGCTTTCAAGTCAATGGCCAGACTTACAAGATTTTCAAGGGCGATACGATCAATCGTACAGATGCAAAAGGACTGAAGCAAGGCACTTGGAAGAGGTATTACGAAAACGACCAACTGTTCTCCCTTTCGACCTTCAGTAATAATATCCCCACTGGCACCACAATGACCTATTATAAAACAGGTGAAAAGCAAAGCACTATGGTTCATGATAAAAATGGGAAAACATCCATTATGACCATGTATTGGCAAAACGGCAAGGTTAAGGCTCTGGGTAAATATGTGGGTAAGGAAAAAGATAGTGTTTGGGTTTATTACAATGAATTGGATTCAATAGCATCAATAGAATCTTATAAACTTGGAAAACCACATGGTGTTTGGAAGGTATTTTATCCTTCAGGAGGGATTTCAGAGGAAACCACTTGGGAAAACGGTGCTAAAAACGGTCCTTGTGTCTCCTATTTCATGAATGGAAAGGTCAAAAACAGCCGCACCTTCAAAAATGGCACCCTTGACGGTGCATCCCTGATAAATCATACAAACGGAAAACCCTTTATGAAAGGAACCTATTTGAAGGGATTGATGCATGGAAACTGGCAATACTCCAATGAATCGGGAGCTTTGGATTCGGTTCAAACCTATGTAAACGGCGTTTTAAAATCCACAACCTTGAGGTAATCGTCACAGGTGCATCTTAAAGCCTTTTGAATTCATTATATTCGCTGAAAGGTAATACTGAGTAAATTGAGTAAGCACGGTCGCATCTTGGTAGCAATGAGTGGAGGTATCGATAGCTCGGTGGCTGCTATGATGCTACACGATGAAGGCTGGGAAGTGGTTGGCATAACCATGAAAACATGGGATTACGCCTCATCCGGAACATCCAAAAAAGAAACAGGTTGTTGTAGTCTTGACTCAATCAATGATGCTAGAGCCATAGCGGTACAAAGAGGTTTTCATCACTACATTCTCGATATCAGATCGGAATTTGGAGAATCTGTAATAGATAATTTCGTAGATGAGTATGTGGCTGGTAGAACTCCAAATCCTTGCGTAATGTGTAACACCCACATTAAATGGGAGGCACTTTACAAGCGCGCCGAACTGTTGGATTGCGAATTCATTGCAACAGGTCATTATGCCCAACTCCGCGAGGAAAAAGGACGGCGTATAATTTCGAAAGGCTTGGACCACACCAAAGATCAAAGCTATGTGCTTTGGGGACTCAGGCAGGAACTGCTTTCCAAAACCATGTTTCCTGTTGGAGGATACCAAAAGTCGGAAATTAGAAAAATGGCGTCCGATTGGGGATTCAAAGAACTCGCCAACAAAAGCGAAAGTTATGAGATTTGTTTTGTGCCCGATAACGATTATCGATCCTTCCTGAAAAATCGAGTACCAGGTCTTGCAGAGAAGGTAGATGGGGGCGATTTTGTTTCCTCAGATGGTAAGGTCTTGGGCAAACACAAAGGCTACCCGTTTTACACCATTGGCCAAAGAAAAGGCCTCGAGGTTGCTTTCGGAGAGCCAATGTATGTGACGCGGATATTACCGGAAAACAACCAAGTAATTCTTGGTAGATTTGAAGAATTGGAAAAGAAAACCATGATGGTGAGGGATGTGAATACCATCAAGTACGATCGAATACCCGATGCGATTGAGGCCATAACCAAAATTCGCTACAAAGACCCGGGAGCTCCCTCCACACTTCGTCAAACCGGCGAAACAGTGGAGGTTCTATTTCATCGAAATGTAACAGCGGTAGCTCCAGGTCAAAGCGCCGTTTTCTATGAAGACGATGATGTGATCGGCGGAGGATTCATTACGCAATAACGACATTCATGAAAATCATTACAGCGGCATTTATGGTTATTGTTACCCTTGGGATTTCCTCCTGCGGTAAAAAAGATGATGCGACTCCAAAAGCATCGGATGGATTCTATTACGCATATGCCCCAACCAAGGTTGGTCAGGAGGTAGTTTACAATGTCTCTGAAATAACAAAAGACGGCTTCAACGGACTTGAGGACACAATTCACTATCAGCTAAGGGAAGTGGTTGAATCCGAGTTCAGCGACTTAGAGGGACGACCATCTTTGCGCATAGAAAGATATGTTCGAGAAGACACAGCTAGCGCGTGGTTCATTCAAGATGTTTGGAGCTCCACTTTATTGGGAGACCGATTTGAAAAAAACGAAGAAAACACAGTATACATCAAGTTGCGTTTTCCAATCAAAGATGGCTTGGAGTGGAATGGAAACCTGCTAAATCAATTCCCCGCCCAAACTTATCGATTTACTTCCATCAATATTCCAACTGTCGTTTCTGGACTTACATTTGACTCTACTTTAACCGTTCTTCAAAATGATTACGAGGACCTGCTTGAGAAAAAATACGAAGTAGAGCAGTATGCTGCCGGCGTAGGACTCGTTTACAAAGAACAAATTCATATAGAAAAAAACTTCAACTCACCTGGTTCAATCATCTCCCAACGGAAATACAAACAAACCTTGGTATCCTTCAAAAACTGAAATCATGAAAAGATATCTGCCACTTATTTTTTTGATATGCCTTTCATCCTATGATGGGGTATCGCAAGCAAGCCGACATGTCATTTTTTTTACTGACAAGAACAATTCTCCATATTCCATCAGCAACCCACAGGCTTATCTCAGTGCTGCATCCCTGACAAGGAGATCAGTTCAAAATATACCCGTTACCATCCAGGACCTGCCGGTAAACCCCTCCTATATCACCGCGGTAACCCAAACAGGAGCAATATTGTTGAATCGGTCGAAATGGTTCAACTCGGTTACTGTAGAGATTACCACCCCGAGCACCCTTAGTGCAATCCTGTCACTCCCTTTTGTAAGTGGATCAACCGCCGTAGGCAGATTATCCGGTCCTGAAACCTTGGCAAGTAGAAAAATGGATGTGAATCTAAAAAGGCTTGAGAACAATCAAACTTCCCTGCAAAAAACCAATTCTTTTAATTACGGAAATTCCCTAAATCAGGTATCCATGCTCAGGGGCGACCTGATGCATAATGCAGGTTATACGGGGCAAGGAATGATCATCGCCGTATTGGATGCCGGATTCAGCAATGCCAATAACATTGCTCCATTAGATAGCCTTTTTGCTACAGGAAAAATTCTCTCCACTTGGGATTTCGTTGACAACGAACAGGATGTTTTCGATGATGATGCGCACGGATCGATGGTGCTTTCTGTAATCGGGGGAAATTCACCAGGCGAATTGATTGGAACCGCTCCGCACGCATCTTTCCACTTGCTCAGGTCGGAAAACGCTCCTGCCGAAGCCATCATCGAAGAGTACAACTGGGCCTCTGCAGCAGAGTATGCCGATAGTGTTGGTGCGCACATTATCAATTCATCTTTAGGATACACTGTATTCGATAATCCGGCTCAAAACCACTCCTACGGTAACCTCGATGGAAACACCACGCCGATTTCCATTGCTGCCGACATTGCAGCATCCAAGGGGATGGTGGTGTGCAACAGTGCCGGAAACGAAGGCAATGGAAGTTGGTTCCACATCAGTGCCCCCGCCGATGCAGATAGCATTTTGGCAGTCGGAGCCGTTGATGCATCGGAAAACATTGTTGGATTCAGTGGCAAGGGCCCCTCGTATGATGGCAGGGTCAAGCCCGATGTGGCAGCACAAGGTTTTGGAACCATTGTTGCCGACCCGTGGAATGGCACAGGAGTATTTGGAGCTAGTGGCACATCCTTCTCTTCTCCCTTGGTGGCAGGCATGGTGGCAACCCTTTGGCAATGCAGTCCGAACTCAAGCAGCCAAGCCATCATCAACGCCATTCGCCAAAGCGGTTCCATATCGAACAATCCCGACTCCTTGCTTGGTTATGGAATACCTGACTTCGTTGTAGCCTGCATGATGTTATCCGGACTGAATCCAGAGCTCGCTGACAATAACGGCAGCTTGTGGATCGATGGAAATCCGTTCCAAGATATCCTAACCTTTTCCTATTTCACTTCCGTGCCAGAGGATGGAACCATCGAATTGCATGATATTTCCGGTCGCTTGGTATGGTCCGATAGAAAATCATTCGTTCCTTTGTCACCGAATAGAACCACCATAGAAACGCTTAGGCTGTCCAAAGGACTTTACGTAGTATCTATCAGTTCCGATTCAGGAAGAAAATCCACTATCGCCATCAAAAACTAAAATCAAATCATACTCAATCCTAACAAATCAAAACCAAATGAAAAAATCTACTTTGAAAAACTTACTAGTTGTTGCTGGTCTGTTTGCGGCCGGCTCCGTAGTTGCCCAGCCTGCTAATGACGATTGCGGAGGAGCCATCAGCATCCAGTCGGCATTCGGACAAGCCATTGGCACCACTACTGTGCTAGGTCCTTATGACAATACTACAGCTACAACCAATGCTACTGACCCTACGATTGGGTATGAGTGTTTCGGAGAGCCCAATGGATCAGGCACTGCGCCCACTTTGGAAAATACCATTTGGTTCTCATTCGTGGGAGACGGTGGTAAATATTTCATCGAGACCGCTGATGGTCCTGGTGTGACCAACTATATCGACGACGGTGATACGCAAATTGCCATTTATACAGGAGCTTGTGGATCCTTGGTGCCTTACGCTTGTAATGAAGATGGACCTAGTTCAGGAGCTGGTGGAAACCCTCCCTACCCTGCTGGACTAACCTTCAACACATCTCCCGGAGTGACTTATTACATGATGATTGACGGATTTAATTTCCAAGGCATCATCTCTAGTGGACAATTCCTGATTGAGGTTACTCAACAACAAACCATTGCTTGTACTGACCCTACGGTATCCATTGGAACAGCAACAGCAAACGCCACATTTGTTTGTCCAAATGACACCGTTCGTTTCGACATTACAGGAGTTGTTACTCCTACCGTTGGTTTGGTTTCAGGACTTGGCTGGGTTATTTCAAACGCCGACTTGTTGGGCACCAATGATCCAATCAACAACCCTGCTTTGATTGCCGGATACTCCGTACAAAACCCTGCTCCTGCTACCAGCTTCCGCAACTATGTGAATAACGGAAGTTTGATTGGATCGGCACAGGTTCCTTATGGTACCTATTACTGGACTCCCGTTATTTTCGGTAACGGAACCGTAGCCGTAAGTCCAGGCACCTTCATGACCCAACTGCAATTGGATCCAAGTTGCACCATCACAGGAGCATCAATACCTGTTATTGTTTACGCTCCAGGTGCTGCTGCATGTGCTACAGGATTGTCTGATATCAGCAGCAATGGCTTCGGCATTTCTCAACTTCGACCTGTTCCTGCCATAGACGAACTCAGCTTTAACCTGGGTTCCAAATCGAATGGAACGGTTGCTATTGAAATTACCGATATCGCCGGAAAATCGATTAAAACCATGACCATGGATGTTACCGCAGGATCAAAAACTGTTTCTATCGACTTGTCCAATATGTCGGCTGGTGTATACAGCTTAAATGCTAGAATGGGACAAGATTTGTCACGCGTTCGTTTTGTTAAGCAATAAAATAACCCCAATTTGATGCAAAAGCCCTTCCTCGGAAGGGCTTTTTTATTGATAGATATCCAACGAATGCAACTTTAAACGGCATTTGGCGGTCTTGTTTACATTGCATACTTTTAACCAAAACACTAAAAACATGAGAAAAACCCTACTTGTAATTACGCTATTATGCATGTCATTGTATTCTAGCGCATCACACCTTATGGGAGGTCAGATTACCGCTCGAAACATCGGCGGATTGACATATGAAGTTACCCTTACACTTTACCGCGACACATTGGGAATCCCAATGTACACCACTGCCAATGTGGAGTATTTTGATTCACTATCTACTTTCCTGATGACAAGAATAGTACCCGTAGGCGCACCTACAGCCATAGGCAATGGAGTTGAAAAGTATGCTTACATTGACACTGTGACATTCCCATATGTTGGAAAATTCCACGCGCAATTCTCAGACTGTTGTAGAAACGCTGCCATTCTGAATATTGGATCTGGGGCAGGAGCTGGCTCTTTATATCTTGACAATATCATTTATGCTGACCCGTCTAATTCGTCACCTGTATTCTTGAATGATCCAATTACAGTTGCCCAAGACAGTGTTCCTTTCAGTTATAACCCTAGCCCATTTGATATTGATGGTGATTCATTGAGTTGGGTTATGGATATACCAATGGACTTTATTTCGGGATCATCTTCAGGCACTCCATTTCCAGTTTACTTCCTTCCTCCAAGTGATACTGCCAATCCATTCAGTTTGAATCCCGTTACAGGTGAAATAACCTTCACTCCAATTGCCATTGGAAACTTCCAGATCTCAGTGAAAGCCATCGAATATCGAAATGGTGTGGCAATAGGATCCATTCGACGGGACATGCAATTAATTGTCATTCCAAGTCCTAACATGCCTATAGTTGTTACTGCGACACCAAACATTTACAGAATAATGCCCAACTCAAATACCACATCCATTGCGACATATGTTAACCCTGGACAGCATTTGCAATTTTTGTTTGATGCATTTAACTACGACAATGGGCCTATTGAAACAACCGTTTCAGGAACTGCATTCCTAGCTCCAACCCCTGCTATTGTATCATCCAACAATCCGTTCGCTTCGTTTGGGTTCTTTACAAATACACATACCATTATCGATTGGTATCCGACACAAGCGGATGTCCGTGCAACACCATACAACATTATATTCAGGGTTGCAGACTTTTATGGTCCATACAAGTTTTACAATGATCACACCTACGCAGTATATGTAACCAATGGAACAACAGGAATAGAAGACCCTTCGGCATCAGTTAATGAAGCCACATTGGTTAAAACTTGTGACATTATCGGTAGAGAAATTCCAAATGAAACCAAAGGCCTTGTAATCCGGATTTATAGCGACGGTTCAGCCAAAAAGGTGTTTGCTTTTGAAGACTAAAACAATTCAACTTAGCCCTATCAAAAACGGCTGCCAATTGGCAGCCGTTTTTGATTAACACAAGACAGTCTTTTCAACTTTTGAATTTCTGCTGAAGGTCGGTGAGTTTCTTTTGCTGAAAAATGCTCCATAGTTTTTCAAAAACCGATTTGGTATCGCGCGAGAAATCCCCACGCATGATCCAATCATAATATGAAGGGTCGGATTGAAAAACATCCATCACAAATTTCCCTTTGTGTTTACCGAAGTTCACGATTTCCCTTCCCTGCTCATCATAAACAAGTCGTCCTGCCAGGTCAACTGTGTTATGCATGTTTGTGAACTTGTGAAGGAAATCCATATCCTTACCCTGCAAATCATTATAGCGCTCTAGTTGGGATTTAAAAACCTCGTAAGTTGCCAAGGTATCGGCATCAGCCGCATGCGCATTAACCAAGTCCTTACCACAGTAGAACTTATATGCAGCAGCAAGGGTTCGAGGCTCCATCTTGTGGAAAATGTTTTGAACATCGACCAACCGTCGTCCAGTGAGTGAAAAGTCGGTTCCTACACGATGAAATTCCTCAACTAAAAAAGGCACATCAAATTTGTTGGAGTTGTATCCTGCTAAATCACATCCATCCAAGAACAAAACAAGCTCCTTGGAGATAGATGCGAAATTCGGTGAATGGGCGACAAGCAAATTAGTTATGCCTGTCAATTGCGAAACGAATTCCGGTATTTGAATTTCTGGATTAACTCTGCTGTGGTAATCAGACCGAGTTCCATCTGGAGAAATTTTGATTACCGATATTTCAATGATACGATCAGCACCGATTGTTACCCCGGTTGTTTCCAAATCAAAAAATGCAAGGGGACGATCGAGCTTGATATTCATTTCATGTGATTATTTAACCTTATCAGATGGATTGGGTTGTAGCTTAAGTTCCTTGCGGATTCCTTTCTCACCCTCATCACCAACCACAATTATCTCCTCCTCTAACCTACCCATTTTAGGAGAGCGAGCTTTCAACTTGTAGGTACCTGGAGATAACAAAACGAATATCTCAGAGGCAGGTCCTGCGGGCTCCATGATTGCAATGATTTCTCCGGTCGACTCTTTAACCACACTACACACCGCATCCTTGGCAGGCATTCCAGCAGCATTCAACACCGAGGCCCTGAAAAGTGTACCGGCGTTTTTAACCAAAGGTTCTTTCATTGAGAAATACCAAATATCCAAGTCCCCTAATCCACCTGGCTTCCAATCGGAAACATAACCGGTTCTTCCATTAGACGAAAGAGTAAAGTACTGGTTATCCAAGGCATTGTTCAAAGGATATCCGATGTTGAATGGCTTTTCCCAAGCAGATGCATCAGATGCCCTTGATGTCATAAATATATCGTAGCCTCCCATACTGGTATGTCCTTGCGAAGCGAAAAACAAGGTTTTGCCATCATGCCAAATCACAGGGTTATCCTCATTGTATTTGGTATTAACGCTGTTGCCAAGATTTACGGGCGAAGACCATTTGCCAGACTCATCCTTTTGAATCATGTAAATGTCCTTACCACCCAATCCACCTTTGATTCCTTCGGCAGCAAAAAACACCCTTTTGCCATCATTGGTCATACATGCTCCTGTTTCTATGGTTTTGGTTTGAAGGGAGGGATCTAGTAAAACCGCTTTAATCCAAGTCTTGCCTTGTTGTTCTGAAACAAAAATATCGCCGGCGTTAGCCATATCATGTTTGTGTACAAAGAGTTTGTCACCATTGGTATTCATTCCGGTTGAAACATCAAAAAACTCCGAATTGATGGAGATGCCGGCATTCTTTGCTTTGGTCCAACCGCTATCGGTTTTAGACGACCAGTATACATCGGGATAAACCTCTCCGAATTCATCAGCTAACCCACCCATGTTACCCTTTCTGCCAGAGGTAAAGAAGACAACCGTATCAACTGCCATGGAAACACATGCGTAATCAGGACCGGTGGAATTCAAACTCTTCCCTGGATTTGTAAATGTGACATCCAAAGGCTTAAGGGAGTAGTCCCTGGCATTGAAGCAATATTCTTGATGCATTTCAAAATTGAGCTTAGCATCCATCTTGCCCTTGTTGACCTCTTTGAATTTGTCAAATGCATCGATGGCCTCATCATAAAGTCCTGCACCAAGAAGGGCCTTACCCAAATAATAATAGGTTTCCTTGGGGGCTTCCTTTTTATCTGCCACCTTGGTTAGGTATTGAATCGCTTCAGACTTATCTACATTGGTGTTAACAATACAAACTCCGTATCGATACAAATACTCCACATTCTCCGAATCGTAATTTACGAGCAACTTATATTGTTCGCGAGCACCATTCCAATTGGGAATTTTAAACATATCTGCAGCCACCTTGGAAGTTTCGGATGCTTGTTCCTTGGTTAGCTTAGGAACCGTTCCTTTACGGTTGGTTTGGGAATACGCATCCAATGATACCATTGAACAAATAAGAATTACAAAACCCAGATGGAGTTTGAGTGCAGTTGCCATTTTCATCATAGATAAAATTTTCAGATTTCCCTGTTAATGTCAAATTGTTCGAGGTAATCAGCCACACGACGAACAAAACTTCCGCCTAAAGCACCGTCGATGACCCTGTGATCGTAAGAGTGAGATAAGAACATCATGTGTCTGATACCAATCGTATCGCCATAGGGAGTTTCAATAACAGCCGGTTTTTTTCGGATGGCTCCAACTGCCATGATGGCCACTTGCGGCTGAGGAATGATGGGAGTACCCATTACATTACCAAAGCTTCCTACATTGGTTAGTGTGTAGGTACCACCCTGAATCTCCTCTGGTGCCAATTTTCCGGCTCTAGCCCTATTTGCCAAGTCGTTTACAGACTTGGTTAATCCCAGCAAATTCATGCGATCTGCATTTTTTATTACCGGCACAATAAGGTTGCCGGAGGGAAGAGCCGCAGCCATTCCGATGTTGATATTCTTTTTTACAATGATATTCGTACCATCGACCGATACATTGATCATAGGAAAATCTCTGATGGCGCGGGCGATGGCCTCGATGAAAATTGGTGTAAAGGTGATTTTCTCGTTTTCTCTTTTCTCAAATGAATTTTTAATCTTGTTTCTCCACATTACGAGGTTCGTCACATCGGCCTCAACATACGAAGTCACATGGGGAGATGTACGCTTAGACATCACCATGTGCTCGGCGATAATCTTGCGCATACGATCCATTTCGATGATTTCGACATCACCGTTTAAAGAAACCCCGATACCAGTAGCAGTATTAGTAGCAGTTGTAGCAGCTGCAGGAGCAACTGATGGGGCTTGAGCAACTACAGGAGCAGGTACAGAGGCAATAGGTTGAATTCCCGTTTTGCGTCGCTCCAAAAATATCATTACATCTTTTTTAGTCACCCTACCTTCGGCGCCTGTACCAGTAATGGAATCGAGCTCGGTCTGACTTATTTTCTCCTCTTTGGCGATGGTTCTCACCAAAGGAGAGTAAAACCTGTTTTCGGAATTCGAAATAGTTGAGGAGGATATAGAATCTGATGCATGAACAAACGGAACAGGTGTTGAAGCCAGAGCTGGCGCCGAAGCCTCAGCGGGCTGTGGCTTTGTATCGTTAATTGCCGGAGTAGATACCTGAGAAGCGGCGCCGGTTTCTATCGTGGCGATAACACTGCCTACTTGAACAACATCTCCTTCTTTGAATAGGATTTTGGTGATAGTGCCAGCTACTGACGATGGAACCTCCGAATCAACTTTATCGGTGGCAATCTCCAAAACGGATTCATCCGCCTCAACCTTGTCGCCTTCTTTCTTCAACCATTTGATAATGGTAGCTTCGGCGACACTCTCACCCATTTTGGGCATTTTCATTTCCACCTGTGACATAGCTTTCTTGTTTTCAGTGATTTACAGAGCAAATGAGAATTCAGTTGCTCGATAGCAAAAATAGGAAAAAGAGGGCTCCAATAGATGCTTTGAGGAAGCCTAACTTAATCGATTTTAACTGTTGTTTATCAGCCTTTTGCGTCGGCCAAAAACTTAGCCAATCCAATGTCGGTTAAAGGATGCTTCAAGAGATCTGTAATAGCAGACAAGGGACAGGTGGCCACATCTGCACCAGCCTCAGCGCAGCGAATGATGTGCATTGCATGACGAATTGAGGCAGCCAAAACTTGAGTCTTGTAACCATAGTTGTCGTATATGTGCACAATCTGTTCAATCAATTGTACGCCATCATAACTCACATCGTCGAGTCGGCCGATAAAAGGAGACACATAAGTGGCACCAGCTTTTGCCGCCAAAAGTGCTTGGCCTGGCGAGAACACCAATGTGCAGTTTGTCTTGATCCCTTTGGAGGAAAAATACCTCAAAGCCTTCACGCCGTCCTTTATCATCGGTATTTTGACTACGATTTGAGGATGCAAAGAGGCTAATGCTTCACCTTCCCGAATCATCCCATCCAAATCGGTTGAAATCACCTCCGCACTGATATCCCCTCCGGGAACTAGGTTACAAATGTCGACATAGTGTTTTTTAACAGCATCGTCGCCCCGAATACCTTCTTTGGCCATAAGGGATGGATTGGTTGTAACTCCATCAAGAACCCCAAGCTCTTGGGCTTCCTTGATTTGGGAAAGGTTGGCAGTGTCAATGAAGAATTTCATGTGGATTGGGGTTAGGTTTCAAAATTATAAAAATCCCCCTTCAAATCCGTCTCCTACATATCAACACCATGCTAAGAAGTCATAAATACTCGCCGTCCCAGTTAAAACGACAATCCAAATTGATGGCTTGTTCCAATTTTTCCAAAAATTCGGTACGCGGAATCTCAATGGCGCCGTACCTTTCTACATTCTCATTGATGTATTGGGTATCCAAAAGCCTAAAGCCGTTTTTGACAAGTATCTGCACCAAATAATGAAATGCCACTTTAGAGGCATTGGACTCCAATGAGAACATCGACTCGCCGAAAAAGACACCACCGATACACATTCCGTACAAGCCACCAACCAATTTTCCTTGCTTAAAAGCTTCCACCGAATGGGCAAAGCCCAATTTATGCGCTTCGGTGTAAACCTGAATCATCTCCTCCGATATCCAAACCCCATCTGATGGATGTCGAGGTTTAGCACATTGTCGCATCACCTCATCGAATGATGTATCGATACGAATCTCGAATTCCTTCCGATTGAGCACCGGTTTCAACGATTTGGATGGCTTGTAATTCTCAAAAGGTATGATGGCTCGAGGATCTGGGTAATGCCATTGAATACCGTACGACTTAGACCACATAGGGAAGTAGCCAAGAGAATAAGTCGAAACCAGCTTAAGACCTATTTGCTCTAGATGAGAATCATCTCCATTGGTAACGGCCATTCAATGAATTTAAATTATTGCCGGAATTGGGAAACCTAAGTTCAATAATTGGGAAAAGATATAAATGATGACAAACAATGGATAATCGAGTAATTTTTTATATAGAATAAACCAATATACTTGACTTCATAAATAAATCGATTTCATCTTAATATTTGCGAGTCCATCCATCTAAGTCGATCAATTAGAAATTTTTTTAATCGCTGAATTTCTTCATCATAGTTTCTTGGCAATTTTGCATAAGGCCAAAAATTATCTCTAGGCCATTTGTATTTGCTACGATGATTCTTTTCATGTATTGAAACCATACTAACCAAACTATCCACCTTGTTCAATACGGCAGAATCAGATAAATGATTCCTTCTCAATGTTGCGTATCTTTTATTAAAAAACGCAGTAAAATCCTTATGCTTGAAAAGATTCGTCCAAAAATCGTCTACATCTTCACCGCTAGAAAAAATCCATCCTGCTATATCAGAACCTCGTCTATCGTTAGTGACTGCACATGATAAATTAAAATCCCAAATTGGACCAGCATATATTTTGGAATCAGATGATTCACACCGCATGTGAAAAAAAGTACTAAGGCGATATGCATCAACATTTTTCATTAACTCTTGTAGAATAATGAAATCGCTAAATGAAAGAAAATCCAATTTATCAACCAATAGACAACCTGTATCCTTAGCACACATCTCCATGTTCTCAAGTAGAGAAGCAACCTTTTCGTAATATCCGGAATTCCTTAACTCGGTTCTTGGTGGACCATGAACTATAGCCCACCCTAAAGAATGAGACACGACCGAATCCTTAGTATCTACATTCCCAATCTCAGCCAAAAAAGGTAGGCAAGGCTGATTATATCCAGGGTTAATCTGTCTAGTGAAATCCAATTTCAAAGATTTATGGTCGATTTTCTCCATAAGGTAGAATAGACCCATGTAATTGCCATTGATGATTACCTCGACAGGATAAGATCTGGAAGAATAATGCCCAAAGGATCTGGATAAGTCATATGCAAGCACATTCCTTATTAATGATAAATCCAAATAAGGTGCGTAAAGAATCCAATTCGTAGATGGCAAAGAGTTCTCGATAATAGCTGAAAAATCGACATTATTCCTAAACTTGAGTGAATAAGAAACCTGGCTGAAATCAATTGATGTACTGCCTCTGGCTTCAATTCCCATGTCAAATTCCTCTACCTGGTTATTTTTCCGAATCCATTTCAAGGTAGATTCAATCTTGGGTTCGTCAGGAACCAAGGGACCGTTCACATTGATGATGAATCGATCGCCAGCAAAACGCAATGAATCGGCAGTTTTAAACTGAGCCGAGTAGTTAATGGTTTCAAAATTCAAAGCCTGGGAATACCCTTCAAGACGAAATTTTGCTATCTCGCTTCGTTTAACTTGATCAGCGGAACTGAATTTGATCTCGATTGAATTTGAGCCTTTATTTAATAACTTAAAGAATATATCCTTAGAAATAATGGGGGAGAAAGCGTTATAGCCCGAAATCGGCGAAAAGGTGGAATCATTCTCGCCCAATGTCGGCTCTGGCTTATAAAAAGGGGCCAAATCCCTACCGTTGATAACAATATCGAATGCCTTCACACCTTTCGCAATAAAACGAAACTCGACAAAAAAACCAGGGTCTGAAATACTGAAATCCGTTTTTGCTGATATGATATTTCCATTCGAATCCTCTACCAAATCCCAATCAGACATAGAGGGTGTGAGTCGCCTCCATCCTGGTCCAAAAAAAAGCCATGCTACAAACAATGCTGAAAGCACCAATCCGATGAATACAACCCTTAAAATCCACTTAAATTTGAAACCAAACACAACCTTCATTAATCACCAAATTAATTTTCAGAAAACAGCAATTTTCCTTCCTTATCATATATTCCGATTGGTCTTTTAAGCTTGTTTTTCGATTTGAATAAAGGCCCTACAATATCCTTTTTATCAAATCCACTACGCTTACCAAAACAAACCTTAACCTTTCCACCGTTCATAATCATAGTTTTCGTGGGAAATGAAAATAACTTTTCGTCGTTATAAGCAAGATAGCAACCACCAAGGTCAATCGGGAAAAGAGAATTGATATGGATAGTGAATATCGAATCAGTAATTGAGCAATAAAATATTTTCCTTAGATCATAAAACAAAGAATCCTTGTCTGATGAAACGGGATAATATGGTGTGTGAGCAAGATCAAAAATTTGACTATTACACAAATTACCAAAATAATTTCTTCGCTCTGAGGTGCCTTCTGTCAATTTGGAATTTCCATCAATTTGAAAATACTTCTGTCCTTCGTTAATTTTAAAAATATTCCCTAGAGCCATAACACTCCCCCCCATTTCATATCCATCATCCTTTGTTTTTGCGGAAATACAAATGCCATTGTTAACAAAGACATTGGAAAAAAGCTCCAAAGTGGATGAATCCTTGACCTCACAACCGATTCGATTCGAATAAATCATATTGCCGATAACTGAAATGCTTTGAGATTTTCCGGTCTTGTCTACGCCGACGGAAATAGACTTGTCAAAACAATTTGTTATCAAATTACCTATTATTTTTACATTCCTGCAATTATTCAAATCAATGGCATCATCGCCGGAATTCTCAACCCAATTTCCTTTTACAATACCGGAATCGGCCGAAATAAGCTCAATAGCATCAGGAACTTTTATGAAGATTGAATTCTTAACTTCCGAAAAACCTTTGTGCAAGTTTATACCCTCGCCTGTCTGATTGCCCATAAATCGACACGAGTCCATGGATATAATGCTATTATTGCTCCAAACCAGGGATGGCCTTCCCTCAAATCTATTCAAATCTGAAAGGAAGTTGTAAAAAACAATGTTTTTCATCGAGACTTTACATGAATGCATAACAAGTCTACCGTTCGAAAAATCAATATGGCTTATAATTTGGTGGTTGGAATCGCCCATGAGTTCTAATACACCCCAATTTGATGAACTCGCCGATCTTAAAAAAATCCTTTCACTTGTCTTGCCTTGAGCAAGCAGTTTTCCATAAATCCTAATATTCACATTCGGATTTAAATATATCCTTGCACCCGGTTCAATAATCATATTTTGATTTTCATTCACAACAAAATCCCGCTCTAATAAATACGGAGATCCTTGTTTTGAAAACCGTAATTCATTTCCTTCAGAAGGGGGGCGACTAGGCTTGGTCTCGATAGTAAAATAATAGTGTCTACCATAACCTGTGAGATATTTTTCCCCTTTTCTGGCCAAAACTTTATAAAACCATTTACCAGAATCCAAGGGCTTAGGCAGACTGAACAAACTGTCAGCTCCAACCTTATATACTTTGGTTTTTTCATCTGGAAAATCAAATATGCGGCTGACTCGAACTTCATATTCAATTCCGTTTTTTTTATCATCGGGAATCCTAGTCCAATAAATTGTCGGATAATACATCGGCTCCCGCGTTAAATCAACAACAGAAAATGGCTGCAACTCGCCTTTTATATCATTCATACATTTCTTGAATGCTTTTCCGATATAATCAACTTCATTATCGACAGCCTTAGACCAATCTTCGACATCATTAATCTGGTCAGTTGTATCCATCGCCACATATGGCTTAAGCACGGACTTCAGCCTAACAGCATATTCCTCAAAGTCAAAGTCTCCAATCCTTTCATCAATTCTGACTAACTCCTTCTCAATGTCCAACATAAAATCCGGACTCATCAGCAGTTTTGATATCAATCCGTTGTCAGGCACCGCCCCGTTATTCACCTCATAAAGCAGCTTCCAATCATAGGATGAGACAGTTTTATCCAAGTCCCATGGAAAAATACGCCACTTTCCATCACCATAGCCATCCCTGTACATGTAATAATTATGATAATAGGTACTTCCATTACGAATGAAAAAGTTCAATGCAACATGACCAACCAAGTCTTGATAATCGAAGTGTGCCTTGACATATTTAAACATACCCTCAGGGCTACAGGTATCAATATCTTGAATCAAGTTAAACAAGTCATCCCATGAATCGCTACGATTTGTCTTTTTTTCCCAATGAAAAGCTAAGCTATCAAATCGCGTCAAACTAGCTCCATCCTTAGCCGCTTTATACATATTAGCATCTGTGCTCAACCCTCTTTTCTTAAGGAAATCCTTATCCATATTCTCAACTCTCAAGAAAAGCCCGTAAAAATCACCGTTCAAATAAACCGGGGCATAAGAAGTCTCAAAGCAAACCAAATTCATTAATTCAAACAATTTACTCGACAAGTGTTGCCGAACATATGTTTTATCCAGGTATTCAGCATTAAGATTGACAACCTCACTCTCCTTTTTATCTCCACCTAACTCCAATTTCAACTTTATTGACTTCTTTGAAAAACCTCTAGAGCTATCACCTCGAACTCGCATCTTGGCTTTATACGACTTACCGCCCCTTTCAACCGTCGCATCAATGTACCTATTGGAATAAGGATCCTGCATCAAACCATTCAAACTGTCGATATGGCATGTAATGCGATATTCAGCTATCTCAATCGATTTAATTTCCTTTTTTTTACCGCAAGATGAAAACAGCAATATGAAACAGGCTAAAAACCAAAGTGTAATTCGAAATACGGAAGCGGATCTACTATTAGCACAGCACATCATAATCATTTAACTAATTAATAAACTTTTATATCGCTAAGATACAAATTAAACACACCTATTCGGGTTACCGCACCCACGAAATCTCAATTTCAGTACCTCGGATCCGGCATCATCTCTAACCGTGCCAATTTCTGCACCTCTAAGCTAGGAAAACCGAACTCCTCCACTACCCTACCCAAAATCAAGTAAACTCCCTTGCCCTTGAATGGATACGAAGCCAAACTCGAAGGAAAGTGAACCGTATCGAAAAAATCACCTTGGTCGTCAAGGAATGTTCCAAAGTGCATCAACTCACGCCGTACGGTAGTCACATATTTTATGGTTACCAAATTCCCTACCATGCGCACAGTCTGACCGATATGATGAACCAAATCGCGGGCACGAACCTCGCCACGGAAATCGGTTTTCAGCATGTCGAAAGATGACATCGTTACAGTAAATCCAAGCAACTCCATCTCATCGAAAGCGTCTTCGATCTTCTGATGCACCAATGCCGGTAATTCAAAATGCTTCACTGGGGTGGCGAACAACTGTTGTGATACAGGAGCCGGCATCTCACGACCCAAAAGCATGTGCGCATCCCAAAGCAACTGCTTCTTATCAATTACGGTAAAACGGAAAGCATCCAATCGAATCAGAATGACCAGCTGTTCCAAAGGGATATTGGTACGCGAAACAAAATCCTCCAAGCCTGCATAATCTCCGTTATTGATCCGCTCGTCGACCAACGAACAAACGGTATTCGATTCCAGGTTTTGAACGAGGTTGAAACCTAGATACACATCCTTGTCGTATAACACCGTATCCCGTTCGCTCTTGTTTACGCAGGGCAAATGAATCGCCGATCCGCATTTTCGGGCTTCGTTCACATACACCCAGGTGTTGTAAAAGCCTCCAAAATTATTGATGACCGCTACATGGAACTCATGCGGGAAATAAGTTTTCAGATACAGGCTCTGGTAGCTCTCCACCGCATAAGAGGCTGAGTGAGCCTTGGAAAATGAATATCCCGCAAAGGATTCGATTTGCCGCCAAACCTCCTTTGTCAAATCATCAGGATATCCTTTGGCTCGACAATTCTCAAAAAAGCGATCCACGATCAATTCCATCTCCCGCTTGCTGCGTGTCTTACCACTCATGGCGCGTCGCAACACATCGGCATCAGCCAGGTCCAAACCGGCGAAATGATGACACACCTTGATCACATCCTCCTGGTAAACCATCACGCCATAGGTCTCGCTCAACTGCTCGCGCATCACGGGGTGCAAATACTTGAATCCATCGGGATGATGAAACCGATGAATGTATTCGCGCATCATGCCACTCTTGGCCACACCGGGACGAATGATGCTGCTGGCGGCAACCAAGGTAACATAGTCGGAACAGCGTAGCTTCTTAAGCAAGCCGCGCATGGCAGGACTCTCAATGTAAAAACAACCGATGGTATCACCGGAACGCAGTTGTTCCCGGACCATTTCATCCCGTTTGAACATGGCTACATCGTGCACATCGACCTTGATACGCCGGTTGCGCATGACCAGGTCGGCGGCATCCTTGATATGACCAATCCCTCGCTGACTAAGTATATCCAACTTCTCGAAACCGATGGCTTCGGCGACATACATGTCCCATTGGGTGGTGGGGAATCCTTTCGGAGGAAAATCGAGTGCCGTGTAACAGGTGATGGGCTCTTCGGAAACCAACACCCCACCAGCATGAATGGTCCGGAGGTTGGGGTACTCCGACATCATCTTTCCATAATGGAAGATTTGTTTGGTGACGCTATCGAATTCCGTGATGCTCTTGCGAGACTCCACCAATGCATCCATCTCTTCTTTTGGAAGTCCATATACCTTCCCCAACTCACGGATGATGGATTTTCCCTTGAAGGTAGACATGGCTCCGAGTAATGCGGTATGCTTGCGGCCATACCGTTTGAAAATATACTCCAACACCTCGTCGCGTTCCTTCCACGAATAATCGATGTCGAAATCGGGAGGGGACTTCCGTTTAGGATTCAGAAACCGCTCGAAATAGAGATCCAGTTCAATAGGATCAACATCTGTAATACGCAGGCAGTAAGCAACGATGCTATTGGCTCCACTGCCACGACCCACATGGTAAAATCCGCGCGACATGCTATAACGAATGATGTCCCAAGTGATGAGGAAATAGGATGAGAATCCGAGTTTATCGATGATTTCCAACTCATGTCGGATGCGACGAATGGCCTCCTTATGGTTTTTTCCATAACGGTACGACAGACCATCCCAAGCGAGCTTTTCGAGCAACAATTTGTCATCGTAAGCACTTCCGGTGAAGGTCTTCCGGTTCTTAATCGATTTGAAATCGAACGAAAAGGAACAATCCGACAAAAGGTTTTTCGTGTTACGGATCACTTGTGGGATGGATGCGTAACAATTCTCCAGTTCGCTTGCGCGGATGAATTTCTCGGAAGCATGAGCGAGCATTTCGGGCTCGAGCTGCGAAAGCAGTATGTTGTTATCGATGGATCGAAGATGACGATGTAAATCATATCCCTGATCATCCACAAAAGTCACTGGCTGCAGCATCACACCATTTTCAATGAGGTAATCGCATTTGGAGGATGATCGCAACTTATTTACTTCGCGGGTGGCGATACCTGCATACTCATTGTCGTGCAACTTACCTGCCGGGAACCGATGCAGCGGATAGATCACATAACACTGCAGAAATCGAGGGGCTCGGTCTGGATACGGTTCGCCCGAGGCATTGTGATCGGTGATGTATTCGTTGATTTCTCGAAACCCTTCATTGTTGCGGGCAACCAACACATAAAGCATTTCGTTGGCATTTCTGATTTCGGCACCTACTACAGGCTTCAATCCTACTTTACCACAAGACTCGGTAAAATCGGGAACACCCGAAGTGTTATTGATATCGGCCAACACCACCGTCTCATATCCTGCATCCAATGCAAGCGTAGCCAGTTCCTCAACAGGAATGGTGCCGTAGCGGAGAGAGAGGTTGGATTTGAGAAAAGGCATGGTAACTAGTCATTGGTCATTGGTCATTAGGGGAATTTAGTTAGTTAATGAGGGAAAGAACCTAGTTAATGTTTGAAATGAGTATAAATACCATTTTTATATTGGCGGAAAAATTATAAGAACAAATACCGCATGGGCAAATCACTTTTAGAAAACCTGTAAGTCTATAAAATAGCAAATGAAATGGGAGATAATGTTTGGAATCTAGTCGAAGGATGGGGCTGGTTTGCAAAGGAGACCTTGGGTAGGCAGATTGTAAGAAGTGCTGATTCGATTTCATTTAACATTTGCGAAGGATATGGCCGATATTATTATAAGGAAAAGAAACTTTTTTACTATTATGCTAGAGGATCATTGTATGAAATGCAAGAGGGACTTAGAAAGGCTCTGAATAAACCATTAACCTTCGCCGCCTTGAACCCCATCCTAAACACTCCAATGACTAATGACCATTTTTTGCTACTTCCCTACTGCCCGCACCACTGCATCTTCGCCGAAGCGGTTTTTGAGTCGATCGATGGTTTGGTATAGGTTGACCATCTGTGTGGTGTCTTCGAACAGGTTGATTTGCGGATGGCCTTGAACGAGGTGACTCAAGCGAACGCCAACCAATCGGATCATCATGCGTCGCTCGTATAGTTTCTTGAATAATTCGCGGGCACGGGCGATGAGGACATGGTCGGAGGCGGTATAGGGAATACGCATTTGGGTAGTGTGGGTGTCGAAGTTTGCATATCGGATTTTGACAGTGATACAAGAGGTGAGTTTTTGTTGTTTGCGCATCGTATAACAAAGCTCCTCTACCATGGTAACCAACAACTCGTTGACCATGACAATATCGGAGGTGTCTTTCTCAAAGGTGCGTTCGGTACTGATTGATTTCCGTTCATGATAGGGAACAACAGGCGCGTTATCGATACCATTGGCTTTCTCCCAGATGCTGCGTCCGTTTTCACCAAGTACGCGCACCATCATCTCCACAGGCATCCTACTGAGGGTTTCAATAATGGCTACACCCATGTTGCGCAACAACTGATAGGATTTTTGTCCGAGCATGGGAATCTTGTTAATCGATAATGGATTCAGAAACGGACGAACACGCTCCTGCTCTATCTGCAATTGTCCGGAGGGCTTGGCCTCGTTAGTAGCGATTTTGGAAACGGTTTTATTGGGAGACAGTCCCAGCGACATAGGCAATCCCGTTTCACGGATGATGCGCTCACGCAGTTCGGTGGTCCATTTCAAGGTGCCATGAAACCGATCCATGCCTGTAACATCTATATAATGCTCATCGATGCTTGCCTTCTCGTAAAGCGGTGCGGCATCATCGATGATATCAGTAACCATGTTGGAGTACTGGCTATATACTTCCATATCCCCTCGAACGATGATGGCATCAGGGCAAAGCATGCGAGCCATCTTCATGGGCATGGCCGAGCTGACTCCATACTTACGGGCCTCATAACTACAGCTAGCTACAACGCCGCGGTCGCTGTTACCACCGATAAGTATAGGCTTACCCACAAGTGATGAATTCCTCAGTCGCTCCACAGACACGAAGAAGGAATCAAGATCGAGGTGGATGATTTGACGAGACATTACGATTTATTATTTATCGGTGACTAGCAGCCTTTTTTGATATTATAACAATCATTTTTTTGACTACATTATAATCATTAAAAACGAATTGCGCAGCATTTTCAGAACGGAAAAATCCAATCATCAGAAAGCCAGCGAGAAAAAGATAGCGGATCTGAAGTGAAACAAAAGAATAGTCATAAGTCGTTTACTTCAACAAAAGTGGGCGTATTCCGCTTAACCTCTCAATAGTCAAAGACTTACTAAGGCGAGGAATTTTAAAAAACTGAAAATCAGTTTTGTTTAATGTTTTTTGCCCACATGTTAAACAAATAAGGTGGAGCCGATGTTGATGAATTTGAAAACAAAAATCATTAACCACTAACCCCTAAAATCAAAAAATGAAAAATCTAGGAAAAATTTTCGCGTTCAGTGCAGTATTGGGAATGTCGATGTTCATGGTAAGTTGCAGCAAGGAAGATGCTACAACAACGCCAGCTCCAGCGGCACAGTCAAGTGAAATGAAAAATGGCAATGGTGCACCTGCTCCAGGAACAGAGCCAATTGCAGCCATTGCAATCAATGCTGGATTCTCAGAACTAGTTTCGGCTCTTTCTTATGTAGATGGTGAATTGAATACCGGACTTGTTGATTTGTTCTTGAATGGAACAGATCAATATACTGTATTTGCTCCTACCAATGCGGCATTCCAAAACCTGTATACGGCTTTGGGAATTACCCAAATTTCTGACTTGCCAGCTGAGTTGGTTCGTGATGTACTGTTGTACCATGTAGTTGAGGGTCGTCGTGCAGCAAACAGCGTGGTTCCAAACAACGGCACCAGAAACATCTCTACCTTGTTGGGTGTGAACTTCACTGTGAACACACAAGGTCAAATTACTGCAATAGGTAATACCGCAAACATCACCTCTGCTAACATTTCGGCTTCCAATGGAATCATCCATGTAATCGACGCCGTAATTCTGCCTATCAACTAAAATCAAAAATCAATTATTAAAAGAGGCAATCCGAAGGGGTTGCCTCTTTTTTTTATAACTGAATCTTAAACCCTTACGATAAAATAAATTAATTTGATATTTTTACAATCATTTTGAAGATACAATTACAATCATTACATTTGAGCCGAAATCAAAACTGTATATCCAAATGTATTTCCCAAGCAACATCAAATTACTCCGTAAAAGAAGAAACCGTACGCAGGATGTGGTATCAGGAGAACTAGGCTTCAGCCGTTCGACTCTGAATAGTTACGAAAATGGTATCGTAGTGAATCCAACCATTGACGCTTTGATAGGCTTCTCAAAGTACTTCAAGGTTTCCATAGACACATTGGTCAAGGTGGATCTGACTTCGCTATCGGAAAGTCAGCTGTCGGAATTAGAACGAGGCTATGATGTATATGTAACAGGGGCCAAACTTCGGATTCTGACCACCACGGTGAATGCCGATAACGAAGAAAACATCGAAGTAGTTCCGTTGAAGGCCAAAGCAGGATACACAGCAGGATACAATGATCCCGAATACATCAATAAATTACCAGTATTCCAATTGCCTTTTCTTTCCCGTGAAAGAAAGTACCGCGCATTCCAAATTGATGGAGACTCCATGCTGCCTATACCACACGGATCCTGGATCATCGCCGAGTTCGTGCATGATTGGCGGGATGTTAAAGATGGTGATGCCTATATCGTGGTAACCAGGGAAGACGGACTTGTCTTCAAAGTCGTATACAATCAGCTTCGAAAACACAAGAACTTCCTACTAAGATCTTTGAACTCCGCTTATGAGCCATACGAGGTACCCGTAAACGAAGTTGTGGAAATGTGGAAGTTCATCAACTACATCAGCAGCGATTTGCCAGGTCCGGAATCGACCCAGGACCAATTGAGCAAATTGGTGATGCAACTACAAAGCGATATTTCACAAATCAAGGCAAGTGCGGGAGGCAAAAAGAAACTGACTCCCTGATTTAATCAAATCAAAAGGAGAATAAGGATCACTCAATCGATGGTTGCGGTAATACCCCTATCGAGTAGTGCTTCACACATTGGTCTTAATTCATCAAACTCACCCTCTTTAACCGAACATTTGCCTTTGTAGTGTATAATGATGGAGCATTGCTCTGCTTGCAATCGGCTGTGACGACAGACCTTCATTAGGGATTCAATGACAAAATCAAAAGTATTAACATCATCATTGTGCACAACAAGATGATGTGACGGAGCCTCGTCAACATCGGTTAGGATTTCAAATTCCTCTTCGGGCCGATTTGAGCTAAGAAGTATCCGACTAAAGGTCATATTTCAAAATTATTGAAAACGGCTATTGGAATCAAGCTTGAAATATCAACTAACTATCGCTGTTTGGGTTTCAAAACCTTGGATTCTGTTCCATTCAAAAGCCGCTCAATGTTTTTTTGATGCGTTACAAAAACCAGTACACAAACGGCCATTGCAAAAATATTGACGGAGGGAATAGTCTCACCAAAAACAAGCATCATTACGAAAGGATATGCCAACGCTGCCGACAAGGAGCCAAGTGAAACATAACCCGTGATAAAAAAAACCGCCAAAAAAACACTGGTGCAAACTAAGGCGGCTTGTGGATGCAACCCTATCAAGATTCCAAGCATGATGGCAACTCCTTTACCTCCTCGGAATCCGGCAAAGACCGGAAAGATATGCCCGGTTAAGGCGGCAATACCGAGAATCAGCTTATAATTCACATACTGCTGAGATGAGGGTAGATAATCTCCAGATAAAAAAGCCAGCTGAAGAGCCATGTATCCTTTGAGAATATCCATAGCCAAAACAACCGTTCCGGGTCCTTTTCCCAAAACCCTGAATACATTCGTTGCCCCTGCGTTTCCACTGCCATGTTCACGAACATCTATTCCATAGAACATCTTGCCAATCCAAACAGCAGATGGAATGGAGCCCAACAGATAAGCTAGCAAAACGAAAATGGTATTCTCAATCGTTATCATATGCAAACAATACTGATTTTCAATCCTTCAAAATTAACTATTCCTTATCCCGATCTTCAAATCGCTTAATGAATTCAAACTTTTTTCGTTCGGTAGATAAAAGATATTGATAGGGTGCCTTACCTCCTCCATCGTCGGCAACGCGCTTCTCAGGCTTCATATTGTTGATTATTTCATTGAATTTCAGACTTGAGGAAAGCACTTGCATTGTCCCTTGTTGATAATTGAAATAAAACCAAGTATTTCCGTCTAACTCGAAGTATAAATGAAAAACATCTCCTGACCTCCTTTTGACAATCTCAAAGTAACCCTTCATCAAACGATTAACTGGTATTTTTCCAATGTACCCAACTCCTATATTTCCCACAGACCGATAGGACATGGTTTCCTTACGATATATGAGATTCAAGTCCGTCAAGAACATAGAATGAGACAACTCATCTGGAAGCTTTTTGGGATTACCGTAGGCTTCCGTTTCCTCTAAAAACTTTTTGGCTTTTGAATCATCCATAAAATAATGGATACCATCTTTGAAAACGGGCCTGGCCTCGTTGGTAGGCTGAAGATTGGAATAAGAAAGTATCAAATCGACCATTTCCTTTAGAGCCTCTTGATTGAAGAAGAAGTCCAAGTCGACCATCAAATCAAACTTCAATGAATCGTATCCCGGATCAAAACTGGTTTTACCGGCGGTCTTCATCTTAAATTGACCGAAATTCGTAGCTAAATCAACATTGCCGAATGCGGAGAAGGAACAATTAGAGTTGTCTAGCTCAAACGAGCCTTGCCGAACTACGGCAGCATTAGGATCATCCTTTTTCCTATCCCCTGCCGTCTGACTTTTCAAACTTGTATCTGGAGAAATCTTAAAACTATTAGACTTACTATCAAAAGAAAGCAACCCAGACCCTGATGAAATAACATGGTCGGTTGGCGACTTTTTACTTGATATGAATGTACCATAAACTCCTATGGAGTCCTTGCTTAAACAAATAGCCGAATACAAAGGCGTTTTCTCCTCATTGACTGGCGAAACTACCGGAATGTTTACACCTTGAGGATTGATTTGTGCCGCAAAAGAAAACCAATACTTTTCTAAAGTCTCACACGAATGGTTGGCCCGTGCAAACCCATTGAAGTAGGGTGATTGAATGGGCGCTGAAATACGCATTGATCCTTTGTATTGAATATTTGGACTTAATTGAAAATTGAGGGTATCTGCAATTTCGCCAATCGCATAAGTGTGCTGGGCCGTGTCCACGCCAATTTGAGTCAATTTCAAAACATGGTTAACTTTCAATTGATCGACATAGTCGTAGTTACCTTGACCTGAAAAATCCCTGCGACCTCTTATCCGTATTGTTGCATCTGAAATACTGTGGAATTTACTGGATGTGTCAGCCACCAATGAAGCACCGGATAGTGGTGCAATCAAAGCATCTGTGCCAACAGTTAACTTACCATCCTTGGGGGAAATCCTTGAATCAGCAACATCAACATGTTTTACGCCTTCGGCATTTATCACATAACTGGAAAGGCTATATAGTGCTTTTTGGCTGACCCAGCGAAGAGAATCCTGAGCAGGGTCTATGGATATGAACTCCGCTCCCGAAACACCCATTTTACTTCCAGAAGCAACCGCCTTGCTGTCGAACAAAACATTTTGCTCATCCATCAACCATTTGAAGCGATCAATGAAACAGATGTATTTATTGAAGGGGAATGAAACATAAGAACCAGTACCGTTTGAAACAAATTCTCCAAATCTATTTTTCAAATCAACAAATGACTTCATATTGTTGGTCTGCAAAGCGGGCTTGCCAGCTTCCATTGAATTAATTCGGAAATCGCTGGTATCTGCAGAAAACGAATTGGATTTAAATGCAATGTCCTTAGATTCCAACCCAGCTTTGTCAAAATTGGATATACCACTTCCCCTTAAGCCTTTGGAGGACATGACCAGATATCCATCATGGATAACATTGGAAGAGTACAAAGTGAAATCCTTTTCGACTTTGTGCAAAAACATTTTATCATCATTAGGCAACCAACGAAAAGCAACACCGCTACCCTGAGCATCGGGAAATTCGACACCTGCAACAGGTCTGTTTTCGAGATCAAACGCAACATTAGTACCAAGAGATGAGTCAGGAAAAAATATAAATGAATCTGAATTTGATTTGGATCCAAGGAATGAAATCTCTCCATCACCTTTCAATCCGGAATAATTTAAAGAAACATTGTTCGTGTAACGACCCTTGCCACCGTATAACGGCTGCCCTTGGGGATCAAAAGTTTTAGCGAACCCAAGTGAACGATCTTCTTGGATTTTCAGGACCTCTTTAAAATCAGGAAAAATACCAGCGGATACGAAAGTTCCATTAAGTGTCAATGAACCTGCATTGAAGTTATCCAGACTATCCACGGCAAAAGGATCTACAAGAAAATAAAACCTCTTCCTATCATATACACCACCATAAATTTGAGGGTCATCATAATAAACATAGGCTGGGCCTTCGCTGGTGAACTTCGGGAAATCAGGACTTTTCTTGAATGAGGATTTGTTATCGGGTCTGTCAATTTCTAGATAACCGGTCAAGTTTTGAAGAACGCTTTTAAGAGGAGAATTTGTTATTTGACCATCTTCACTAGGCTGACTATTGGGTATTCGTATTACCAATGAATCAATTTGATTTAACCTTATTTTGAATTCATCATATATGAAATTGAACTCTCGACCTCTGAAATCATATCTTCCGGATCGAACACGGCCATCGAATGACATATTACGATTTCGTTTAATGGTAACTTGTTGCTCTCGAGGTTCTATATAAACGCGCTGAGTATCGCTCAAAACAATGCGTGGAACGCCTTCCATATCAATATCGAAATTCAGAAGGTTTATCTTTGCATTTGGCTTTGAAGTAATTTGAGACCCAATTTCGATAACATCATAGTCAGACTTACCAAGGCTTGAACTGATATAATAATACAGCTTATCATTTACAAGAAATCTGTCCGAGTTGGAATTGTATGTAACGAATCCTTGTGTGCTCAATGTCATTATCAGACTTCGGATTTGCGTATCATTCATCTTCATGAAGGCAGAATATTCAGCAACCCCGACATCTCTAGTCTGATTTTTTTCGGCAAACTGCTTTATCATCACAAGCGGATTGAGGTCATTAATGCCTTGAATTTTCAAGTATCGTTCGTTCCTGAAATAGCCTTTTGATTCAAACACCAATTTAACCTCCTCGCCGGCGGTGCTCATTTTGAGATACATTAAAGGGTCGTCAACTTTCCATGTCAATTGATCAAAATACATATCAAGGCTATGGAATGAACTTGAAAATGGCGTACCAATGGTTCGTTGAGTAGGCCTGGTTATGGTGATGGTTTTGGTTTCATTCAGATATTTAAATTCAACACCGGGGTGATAAATGGAGTCCTTTTCGAAAATGAACTTTACGGATGCATTATCAGATACAACTCTATCCTTGCGTATTACAAATCCTTGAGCGGAAGCAATTAAAAAAGGGATATTATTCCTTTTGAATATAAGAGATGCATTTTTAGATTTTGTTCCAGACCCGATGATTTTAGACCCATGCATGGAGAAGCCGCCCGTGTACTGTGCATCCTTTATCAATTGCTTGATTTCCAAATCTCCATTGTAAGATCTAAATCGAGGATAGGAAACACTGCTGGAGTCGGTCCTCACAAGCAGCTTGTCGCTAACTCTTCCTACCAATGGCTGATCCAAAATAGATTTGTTATGAAATACAGCCGAATCAGCATCGTAATCCGATCCGGATAAATCAATAGAGAATTTGGATAAGTCGGCGTATACCTGATCGGCAGCAAGCCCCGCTCGTTCCCAAGTAACTTTTCCTCCTGATCCAACGAATTTTTTCAAAGTAGGATAAAGAAAACCAGATGTTTTTGAAATAACCAGACTATCACCTTTTGAAACGCAAATCAAATCGAGCGACTTGAATCCGATTTTGGGTATAGAATCTTGTTCAAAAGTGTAGTCTAAGGAAGTTGAACGCCATTTTACCGCAGATGATTCAAAAAGATATCCGCCTTGAAACAACCCATTGCAAACTCCAATTAAAATACTGAAATTCCTTGAGGAGCCACTGAGTAAAATATCGATACCATTGTGCCAAGCATCAAATCGTTGTGGACTTTGCTTTGATTCAGCAAAAATCACCAAAGAATTCAAATAATTGAAAAAATCCGGAAATGGTTTAAGTCGTTTTTTCAACATGGCATCGCATGTATAAAACACCCTCTCCCTTTGCTGATTGTTGAATGCCGCCCCCATCCATAATGGCTCAAATCGATCTATAAGTTCTTCTGCATCTTTCTTGTTGGTTAAAGAAAGGAAGGCTTGCATTTCTTCGAGAAACTTTTCATTCTGGTGGGTGAATGATTTAGGCGTTTGAGCCTTGACCAACTCTGGAAGGTAGAAAAAAGCCAACATCAAACAAAATACCTTCATAGAAAAACCCAAAATATTTACATTCATTGATTCATTTTTTTAAAAATTGCACAACACCAATTGTCTCTGACTTGCATATGATAAAACTCCAATCCAACTTCTATTGCCTTTTGTTTGATGATTGAAAAATCCTGTTCATAATAACCACTTGTAAAGAGCGTCCCAGCGAAATTCAAACCCTGACTGTATAACGCCAAATCGGATACAATTATGTTGCGATTGATATTAGCTAGTATAAAGTCGAATTTTTCAAGCGATATGCTTTGCATAGTGCCTTCTATTACATCCAAATTGAACACCCCATTTACTCGGGCATTTAATACGGTATTTTCGACAGAATTCGGATCAAAATCAACCGCCTTGATACTTTCGGCACCTAACTTAGATGCAAGTATGGCCAATATACCTGTACCGCATCCCATATCCAACACTGATTTACCCATAAAATCAGCATTGAGCATAGTCTCCATCATTTGGTAAGTTGTAGCATGATGGCCTGTGCCAAATGCCATTCGGGGATGCACAATCAACTCGTACGGAAATTTTGAATCAGGTTCATGGTATTCTGCCCTAACATAAATCTTACCAGCAATGGTCACGGGTTGGAAGTTAGACTCCCAAACATCATTCCAATTTTTGTTAGGAATGGAATTTGCTTGGCATTCGATTTGAACACCAGGCAGAAAGACTCCATGCTTCAATTCATTGAGCCAAATATTATCAAATTTACTTTCGGGAATATAAGCTTTGATACCCTCGTCGAAATCCTCGAACATTTCGAATCCTACATCGCCCAGTAAAGCCACCAAAATCTCGGAGGTTTCTGTACCAGGCTCTACATTACAAATCAATTCTAAATAGGTCATATAATCCAAAGATAACTTTCTGGCAAATGTGAAGAGGTGTTGCGAATGCTTAATTTTACACCACCCAACCAACATCCATGAAACTGATCGTTAAGAATATCGGGTACCTTTTAAACGGACTGGAATCTAGCCCTAAAAAGTTCAACGGCAAGGAAATGGGTAGTCTGCCCGTTCTTCAAAACGCATGGCTATGCGCTGAAAACGGCCGTTTTCACTCCTTTGGCTCGATGAAGGAATTCGAGCAAAAATGTGCATTATTTGACCCCAGCGGATCAGCTTCTATCGTGGATGCCCAAGGAGCCATGGTTGGACCAACCTGGTGCGACTCTCATACACACATCGTTTATGCTGCCCCAAGGGAGCGAGAATTTGTAGATCGTATTCATGGACTCAGTTATGAGGAAATAGCAAAACGCGGAGGCGGGATTCTTAACTCGGCGGCAAAAATGGCAAATTCAAGCGAGGAGGATCTGTATAATGATGCGATGAACAGACTAGGTGAAATGATCTGTATGGGTACCGGTGCCGTTGAAATTAAAAGCGGATATGGCTTGAGTTTGGATAGCGAAATCAAAATGTTGAGAGTGATTCGTAGAATCAAGGAAAATGCTATCATTCCCATTAAGTCTACATTTTTGGGCGCACACGCTGTTCCATCCATATTCAAACAAAACAGATCTGAATACATAAGATTGATTGTTGATGTAATGTTGCCTCGAATCGCTGATGAAGGCCTGGCAGATTATTGTGATGTCTTTTGCGATCGTGGATTTTTCACTGTTGATGAAACGGATTCCATTCTAGCGGCTGGCTGGAAGTATGGCATCAGACCAAAAATACATGCCAATGAGCTAGACAATTCAGGGGGAATACAGGTAGGCGTTAAACATAATGCTCTCTCGGTAGATCACCTTGAATTCACAGGAGATGATGAGATAAACTGCTTATTGAATAGCGAAACCATGCCAACCATTTTGCCATCAACAGCATTTTTCCTCAAGCTGCATTATGCACCTGCTCGAAAAATGATTGACTCCGGGCTGCCGGTTGCATTGGCCACCGACTTCAATCCAGGATCATCCCCATCTGGAAACATGCCTTTTGTTTTATCATTAGCTTGTATTTATATGGGTATGACTCCAGAGGAATCCATTGCCGCAGCGACATTAAATGGAGCATATGCAATGGATTTGTCAGACAAACTGGGAAGCATCACTCCAGGCAAGGATGCGTCCTTCTTCATTACAGAAAAATTAACAAGTCCCGCATTTCTGCCCTATTCTTTTGGCAGCCGACTCATTAAACAAACTTACATCCAAGGAAAACCATTCCAAATATGAAACAGATTATTGAATGTGTACCTAATTTCAGTGAAGGCAATGACCTTTCCATCATCAAGCAATTAACCGATGCTATTGAATCCGTCGAAGGTGTCAAATTGCTCGATGTAGACCCTGGCAAAGCCACAAATCGTACTGTTGTAACATTTGTTGGTGAACCCAAAGATGTGGTTGAAGCGGCCTTTAGAGGCATCTCCATGGCTGCCCAGCTGATCGACATGTCAAAGCACAAAGGAGAACATCCCAGAATGGGCGCAACCGATGTTTGTCCTTTCATCCCTGTTTCTGGTATTACCATGCAAGAAACAGCTGCCTGGTCGGTGAAGCTGGCTGAGAGGGTCGGCAAGGAGTTGTCAATTCCTGTTTATCTTTACGAAGAAGCACAACCTGTAGAGGGAAGGAAAAACCTTTCCATAATACGCTCCGGAGAATATGAAGGATTTTTTCAAAAAATAAGCGACCCTGCCTGGAGTCCTGACTATGGTCCAGTTCAATGGAATTCAAAAAGTGGTGGCACTGTCATCGGGGCAAGAGATTTTCTTATTGCATACAATGTGAATTTGAACACAAAGAGTGTAAAACGAGCAAATTCTGTCGCATTCGATATTCGAGAAGCAGGACGAGTTAAACGCATCGGCAATCCAATCAGCGGACCAATTGCAAAGGATGAAAATGGAAATGAAATCAGAATACCTGGATCACTTAAAGGTGTCAAGGCCATAGGATGGTTTATAGATGAATACGATATTGCACAGGTGTCTATCAATATCACCAGGTTCAAAGAAACTCCGTTACATAAAGTTTTCGATGAGTGTGTGAACAGTGCACAATCAAGAGGGATTCGCGTTACTGGATCTGAATTAGTAGGATTGGTGCCACTTCAAGCCATGCTTGAAGCCGGCAGATATTTCTTGGAAAAACAACAACTATCATCAGGACTTTCTGACCGGGAATTAATCCATATTGCGGTCAAATCGATGGGACTGGACGAATTAGCCCCATTCGACCCAGAAAAGAAAATCATTGAATACAATCTGTACGGATCCAAAGGTGGATCATTGGTTTCAATGGATCTGACCCAGTTCTCTGAACTAACGGCAAGTGAATCTCCAGCTCCCGGAGGAGGTTCGATTTCTGCCTATGTTGGCACATTGGGAATTTCGTTGGCTGGAATGGTTGCCAATCTGAGTTCGTCTAAAAAAGGTTGGGAAGACCGCTGGCAAGAGTTCAGTAATGCTGCGCAAGAGGCACAAACCATCCGTAAAAAACTTCTCGAGTTGGTAGATGAGGATACCAGATCCTTCAATGCCATTATGGATGCGTTCCAACTTCCAAAGTCAACAGATCAGGAAAAGGCCGTGAGGAAAAAAGCCATACAAGATGCCACCAAATATGCTATTGAAATACCGTTCAAGGTCATGGAACACGCTGTGGATGCTATGCGGTTAACCAAATCAATGGTAGAAAAGGGGAATCCCAATTCCATTACAGATGCCGGAGTTGGTGCATTATGTGCGAGAGTGGCCGTTTCAGGTGCATTTATGAATGTCAAAATCAATTGTGCTTCTTATGATGACAAGGCGTATGTGAAAGATATCATATCAAAAGGAGGTGGTTTGGAAGCATTAGCCATACAAATGGAAAAAGAGGTAATCCAACTTGTTGAAAAGGCGATAGGCTGAAAGTCGAAATAAATACATTTCACAACCAATAGTATGAACAAGCCCTCGGCCCTTCAGCGGTTTTATTTTTCATTTCCTGTTCAACTGGTCGTGATGCATTTAAAAAAGAACCATCTCATGATGGGTCTTTGGTTACTGTTGATTGGATTTGTCACCCAGGGAATATCCAGGAGATTCGGGATTCCTTATCTATTTTTAGATCCGGAATATTTGGGGGATGTTGATTGGTTGTCTTTTTTTATTACCGGCATTGGATGCGGATTATTCATTATGGCATTTAATATTTCAAGCTATATCTTGAATAGTTTCAGATTTCCATTTTTAGCTAGTTTATCTAAACCATTCCAAAAATACACCATTAACAACTTCATCATCCCAGTTGTATTTCTACTCATCTATCTTTTTGAAATAGCACTTTTCCAATACGAACAACAGCTAGTTGACCTTGGCAACATCACCTTAGAAGTTGTTTCTTTCCTTGCAGGCTTAATTATAGTTGTGCAACTTGTTCTAAAATACTTCCTTTTAACCAACAAGGATATTCATAAGCTTTTTGGGGTGAGGCATAGCGACCACGAGCATTTTGATGAACGATATGAGGCGGCATTGAATACGGAATTGATGCCGGGAAAGTCGAGGAAAACCGAAGTCAGTGAAAAGCAATGGAAGGTACTCACCTATCTATCAAATCCTATCCGAATACGACTTGTAAGAGATACATCCCACTACAAGCAGTTCATGCTTCAATCTGTGTTCAGACAGAACCACATGAATGCAGCTTTCATGGAAATGATTACCATTGGTGTATTCATCCTTCTCGGATTGTTTAGAGATTACGAGGCATTTCAGATTCCAGCAGCAGCAAGTCTTTTTCTACTTTTTTCCATGTTGATGATGGTTTCCGGAGTAATTCGGTTTTGGGCCAAAGCATGGTCTACTTCTGCAATCATAGCAGGTTTCATTTTTATAAATTTCCTATCTGGGCTGGATCTATTCAATCCCGAAAGCCGAATGTTTGGCTTGGACTACAATCAAAAGCCTTCATCCTATTCAATTGATGGAATGCAACAAATCGCCAATGATTCACTGCTTGCAACGGATATGGCTTCAACCATTTCGATGTTGGAAAAATGGAAAGCCGAACAACTTAAAAACGGCGTTCAAAAGCCAAAACTAGGCGTCATGGCAGTAAGCGGTGGTGGATTGAGGGCATCCATGTTTACTTTCATGTCTATTTATGCTGCTGATAGTGCAACGGGTGGTGCATTTTTTGATCAAACCAGACTGATCACTGGTTCATCAGGAGGTATGATAGCCGCTTGTTATTACCGTTCTCTGAAATTGGAAGATAATACCATTGAAAAAACCAAATCCATTTCAAATATTTCCAGTGACCTGCTCAACAGTACAACTTTCAGTTTAATTGTAAGTGATTTGTTCCTCAACATTCAGCGCGAAACTTATAGAGAAAATGATTACTTCAAGGACCGTGGTTATGCATTTGAGAGAAAGCTGAACAGAAACCTTGACAATATTTTTGAAAAACCCTTATCCTATTTCAAATTACCGGAGCAGCAAGCCAAAATCCCAATGGTCATAATCAGTCCGACTATCATTAATGATGGAAGAACACTCTATGTCTCCCCCATTGGAATTTCATACATGATTACAAGACCTTCGAACCAAGTCAATGGCCATGAACCCTTACCCGATGGAATCGAGTATTCCAGGTTCTTTAAAAACCACCATCCAGAAGATACCCGATTCTCGGATTTACTTAGGGCCAATGCCACTTTCCCTTATATCATGCCGGCAGTTTCACTGCCCACAGAGCCTATAATTAATATCATGGATGCTGGTATCAGGGATAACTATGGGATTCGAAATGCAACAAGGTTCCTTTTTGTTTTCCGGGAGTGGATTCAGCAAAATACATCCGGAGTTGTTCTCGTCCAAATAAGAGACAACCATAAAAAAACAAATCTAGATAATAAAAACAGCCAGTCTATAGCCTATCGCATTCTGTCTCCATTGCAAAACCTATCAGGAAACTTCTTATTGATGCAAGATTACTCACAGGATGAACAACTACAATACATTTCGGATTTCCTGGATTGTCCGTTCGACTATGTAAAATTCGAAGTGCCTTTAATGGATGAGAAAATAGCACTGTCATGGCATTTGACGGAGAAAGAGAAGCGAACCGTTGCTAAGTCTGTTTATTCAAAACAAAATCAAGAAGAACTCAAACGACTTCAGAAGCTATTTAAATATTAAAATGCTTCAGTAACGGACCAAATCCAGTAGCTGGTCCTTGAACCTGTCCTTTGGAAGAAAATTCCATTCAAGAGTGGATGACATAGGAACTGGTGTATCAAGACTTGCTGACCGCACAACAGGAGCATCCAGATGATTAAAGCAGGTTTCTGCGATCACAGCAGCTATTTCAGCTCCTACTCCACCAGTATAGGTGTCTTCGTGAAGAATAATCACCTTACCTGTTTTCTTTACGCTATTGACCACTGCTTCTTTATCCCAAGGAAGAAGCGATCTAAGATCTACAAGATCGGCACTGATTTCAGGATGGCTTTCTAATATCTCAAGAGCCCAATGCACGCCTAATCCGTAGGAGACGATTGTAACATCATCACCTTGACGAACCAAACGAGCTTTACCAATTTCAGTTGTATAGTAATCATCAGGAACCAATCCGCTCACCGAGCGATATAAAGCTTTGTGCTCAAAGTACATTACTGGGTTTGGATCGTTAATGGATTCGTTCAGCAAACCCTTGGCATCCTCCGGGAAGGCGGGATAGACGATTTTCAACCCTGGCACATGGAAAAACCATGCTTCATTGGATTGAGAGTGAAACGGACCGGCTCCAACGCCAGCTCCAGTAGGCATTCGGACAACTACATCGGCATGTTGCCCCCAACGATAGTGGGTTTTTGCCAAATTGTTGACGATTTGATTGAAGCCGCATGTAACAAAATCGGCAAATTGCATTTCAACAATCGACTTCATCCCATTTATCGACAAACCCAATCCAGCTCCAACAATAGCGCTTTCACAAAGTGGTGTGTTGCGTACCCTTCCTTTACCGAATTCATCCACAAATCCCAATGTGGCTTTGAAAACACCGCCGTACTCAGCTACATCTTGTCCCATGATGACCAAGTTGGGATGTCTCCTCATGGATTCTCGCATTGCATCTGTAATGGCATCTAGATAGCGCTTCTCTGAAGTTGAAGTGGAAAGTGGTTTAAAACTTGTGAAATCATGTTTGGCGTACATATCCTCGAGTTCGAGATATGTACTAGGTGCCGGTTCGGTTTCTGCAAATGCTATTTCAAGTCCCGTCTCTATTTCGGACTTAATGGATTCTCTAATCTCTGCGATTTTCTTTTCGTCGAGCAATTTTTCTTCAAAAAGATATTTCTCGAAATTCTCAACCGGATCTTTACGACCCCACTCATCGAATAGATGCTGAGGCACATATTTGGTTCCAGAAGCCTCCTCATGTCCTCGCATCCGGAAAGTAAGACATTCAAGCAATACGGGTCGTGAATCCGACTTCATTTTCTCTCGAATTGAAGAAACAGCATGATAAACTTCGAGAATATTATTGCCATCTACCTGAACACCTTCCATACCGTAGCCGATGGCTTTGTCAACAAACTGCTTGCACCGGAATTGTTCATTTGATGGTGTAGATAACCCGTAGCCGTTATTCTCAACGATGAAAATCACAGGCAAGTCCCATACCGATGCGACATTTATGCTTTCATGAAAATCGCCTTCACTGGCACCACCATCACCCGAAAAAACGGCTGTGATTTTGGAATTTGATTTCAGCTTGTTGGCAAGTGCTATACCATCGGCAACGCCCAATTGTGGACCGAGGTGTGAAATCATTCCGATAATGTGATAATCCTGTGTACCAAAATGAAAAGAACGATCTCTGCTCTTGGTAAATCCTCCTGGCTTGCCTTGAAACTGTGAGAACAAACGATGAAGCGGAATTTCCCTCACCGTAAAAATACCGAGATTGCGGTGCATGGGCAGGATATACTCATCATCCTCCATTGCCAATGCGGTACCAACAGAAATTGCCTCCTGTCCTATTCCGGAAAACCACTTGGCAATCTTACCTTGTCGCAATAAAACAAGCATTTTCTCTTCGATCATCCGGGGCTTAAGAATGGCCCGGTAAATTCGAATCAGTTGCTCGTCGGATAAATTCTTACGGTCGTATAACATGACAAGGCTTCAATAACCATGCAAAGTTATTGAAATCCAGCTAAATTTGCCTATTAATCGGCTCAACACCATGTGGCAGAACATTCTGGTTATCACCATACTGATGGCATCCTTGGCTTTTCTTATCAAAAGGTTTTTTTTAAAAAGCCGTAATAAAAAAGGTTGTGATGGATGTGGATAGACCTCAATCTATTTTCACTAACCTCAACACAGTTTCAGCGCCCGACATCCTTAGGTAATATACACCATTAGCCAACCCTCGAATATCGAATTCGCGCCTGTGTTTGCCTTGATAGTAGAACCCTTCCAATAAAGTTTCAATTTTCTTGCCTGTGGCGTCCATTAAGTCGATAGTAATATTTCCGGCGGTGGAAATTCCAAAGTCGATAATAGCATTACCGCTTGCAGGATTTGGATAAAGCAATTGAAGACCTTGAAGGGCATTTTCAACGCTCGGAGATACCGAGTTAATGGTGTTGTATTTGTCTTGGGCGGCTACAGCTGCTCCCTGAATTGTAGCGAGATCGTCGCCTGCAATCAGGGCAAATGCCACCTTGATAGAGTCTCCTGAGAGAATGGCTTTAGGACCATTTGATAGAGTCATGGAAACATCATTACCTGAGCCAGACTGCCCTGCTTGAGGTCGAGATGTAGTGAGAGTAGTATGTTTTTCAACTTTTGTGAATCCATCATAAATGTTTACTGAACCATTTGCGCCATTGTTCTCCAATGCATACATGTTAGTTGTGCCTGAGCTAAGAGACTTGATAGCGGCGTAGATAGTTGGTGAACCCGTATTGAAACAGTAGCCTAGTGAATTCACCACATCAAAATCGGCTCGATTGTCAACGACATTACCAATATCCCAATCGGCATAAATTCCAGTAAATAGGTTTTGGATGGGATTGGGGCCGCTATTTTTAACCACATATTCCACAATCACATATTTTGCATCCATGACGCTACTCCATGCGAAGGTGTTTTGCCTTACTTCAACATCAATCTTGTTTGTTGTGGCTCCATCATCACTAAATACGCTTTCTAGATCAAAATCAGATTCGATGGATGGAATCACTTTCCTTACATTAATCAATGATATGAAGTCATTGGATAATTGCGATGTGGGTGCGCCAAAGATCTGATCACACACCTTAGATGTGTCGGTTGAAAGGATTAATCCGGATTCATACAGAAATGAATTGCCATCATTGTAGGTAAAACCAACTCCCTGGCTTTGTGCTGCATTGTATCCAATACGACTTTTGCTGGTGATGGTAGTACCAACATCATTCACTAAAACATTGATATAATCTACATTTACAACCAGTTCAAAAGTTTGCCAGTCGGAGTAGGTTCCATCCGAAAAATCGAGACGGAAGGTGACTTTTGTATTGAAAGGAACAGACGGATCTATTACAGCCTTAAAAGAGTTGTTTGTATTGGAATATGAGGCCAGGGTGGACATAGAACCCGGATTAATATTTCCACTGATGATGTTGATTCCAGCATTGTTGGATGATAGGCTAACATTCAGATTCTGTAATGGTGCTAAATAGTTTTTCAAATCAACAATCAATTCCAAGGTATCGTTTCCTACAAAAGCCTCATCGTTATTGTCGGTTACATTCAGGCTCTCCATCCTAACTGATTTTGGAGCTTCAGTAAGGGCCCGATACATGTTCAACCTACCCTTTCCTAGTTTATACTGATAATTTGTATTGCCAGGAATCGCATAAATATCATCTGCGGTTGAGCGTAGTTGCTCAGCAATCTGTCCTGGAGTATAGCTGGGGAATTGAGTTTTAATCAACGCGGCAGCGGCAGCAACTATAGGTGATGCAAAAGATGTACCAGAGGAGAATGAGTAGTTATTATCGAAGATGGTTGAATAAACAGCTTCACCTGGAGCACAAATATCAATGGCCGTGCCGAAGCTCGAATTGGACCATTTTGTATCGGTAGCGTTAGTGCCAGTTACAGACAACACATTCCGATAAGAGGCTGGATAAAAAAGTGCATCGTTATTTGCATTACCGGCTGCAGCAACGACAAGTGCATTCTTGTTGAAGGTTGCATAATCGACAATATCCTGACCAAACTCGCTGCTCGCGAAACTTCCCCACGAACAATTAATGACGGCACATCCCATGTCGGCAGCGTAAACAATTCCTTCATAGGCTGCGTTCAGTACCCCATTGTTTGAAATTTTCACTGGAAGGTAGCGCGTATTGAAACCGGCTCCGGCAACGCCAATCCCGTTGTCTGTAACTGCACCAGCAAGTCCAGAAACAAAAGAGCCGTGCACGACATCAACACTTGGGTCGTTATCATTGGATCCTACATCCCAACCCATGAAATTGTCTATGTAGCCATCATTGTCATCATCAGCACCATTTATCGGGTCACCATAATTGTATTTAACACCTGCAGCCAAGTCGGGGTGATCCAAATCAGTACCTGTATCGGTTACACCAACCACAAAAGATGAGTCGCCTTTGGAGACATCCCATGCTTGATAGGCTCTGATAATGGACAAGTAATATTGAGAAGCCGTATCTGGATCATTGGGCTGATATAGAAGTTGAGGAACATATTTGGGTTCCACATAGGAAACCAAGCCTGTAGAGCGAATCAACTCGATAGCCTTCTGTATTGGAAAATCAGGATCAAGGGTTAGCTCATATATCAACCCCAAGTCGACGAGCTTTTCGCCTCTTTCATTATGGGTAGTGTTTGGTTGTGCGTGGTTGGGGAATTTTCGTTGTACTCTGACCGTGGAGATCAAATCAAGAGCCTTAATTAATCCAGACTCTTCGATTCCGCTTGTTCTGCAGGCTGATCTCAATTCGGGTTGCACCTTTAAAATTATCTTGCCAGGCTCAAAGCTGTAAAATCTGGCTTGATCGAGATTTGAGGCATCCTGACCGAATGAATTCGAGGTGATTAGGAACAAAACAAAGGAAAGACCAAATATCTTTTTCATGTATTTATCGGTTTAGGGTAAATATAATACAGACAAAAAAGAAAACAAATCCTGAGAGATTCTATCAATCCTTGAGCATCCAACGAATTCCGATTTTCAAGGATCGTCCCTGAATCGGATAACGCCATGCACCGTAATAATTTCGATCACCCATTCCAGCATTCAAATGGTCTAGCCTGAATGTAATAGTGGCTGATTTAATGGTTAGGTCTGCAAAAAGACCTACAACAGGAAAGCCTCCTGTCTTGTCTATCGACTGCTGGAAAAAGACACCTGTGGCAGGCATATAGCCTTGACTGTAAAATTCGGACCAATAGGCGAGATCAGCACCTGCTCTCAAATCAAGTGCTTTTTTGAAAAGAAGATTTTTATAAAAAATAGATGCATAGCCACCTAATTGTGGAAGGTCTACAACATTTGGATTTCCGCTAAGGTTATAATTCAAAACCAATTCGGAACCTATTTTTCTATATAAAAAAACCTTTTTTACATGAATTTTACCAATAGCCAACTGTTTGCCGAATTGTTGAGGCAGAGCATCCTCCTTATGAAAAACAAAACCATCAATAGTTGAAAAATCAAATCCGTAATCCAATGCAAATTTTGGAATTTGATGCACAAACCTTAGCCTAGCTCTTTTTTCATTATTGAAATCATTGTTCCATTTAAAATGATTGGAAAAATAAAATCTAGAAAAATAAGACGGCTCATAGGTTCCGGAAGAGGCATCTAATAAAAACGAACCGATTTTCGAGCCATTATATATAACGCTAAGACCAGAGCTCCAAAGGTTGTTGGCCCCAGAAATGGATTTAATGAGGCTAGAGGAAACAATCCATTTATTATTTTTTAGTTGAGCACCTATTACCAATGAATTCTTTTTTTCGGTATCCAAGTTGATTGAACCTGTAGAATACTTCACCTCCTCACCTAATACACCTAATTGAAAGATGATTCTTGTAACATGTAAGGTTGAACCCATTCGGACACCCAACTGATTTGCCATGGTTGAAAAGTAGGTCGAGTCGTAAGTTGTTGTTGAATCGACCCAAAAGTTGCTGAAATAACCCTCATCTGGAGATCTGGATTCAAATAGAAAAGAGGTCCTAATATGTTCGAGATGGTGGTAAACAGATAAATCAAACTTTCTAGTTAATGGCTTGATCAGATAAATAGCGTGTTCGAGGTCGTATTGGTTTTGTCTGAATTTTATCGACGAATTATCAAGAAAGACGGGCAGGGTTTTTGTGTCCAATGAGCTCGCATTTTCAAAAACCGAGTCTGAAGAAATGCCTCCGTTCTCCTGATTGAATAGGCGAAAGAATCTATAGGAAGCTTTCAATTCATATCGGGAGGATGAATCCTTGAAATCGGCATACAGGCTAAAACGCCTCCCTGCGCTGAGTTGCCTAGAGAACTCTCCTGGTGTGCTATTGCCCCCCACCATCAAACCAAAACTCAGGCCTTTTCTAAAATGCTGTCTGTGGTCGATATCGATGTGTTGCTCCTTTTTTCTTCCCAAGTGATAAGTAATCAAGGTTTTTCTGGTACCCAAGGAATCTGGGGAGCTATTGAATGGAAGTTCATAGCCATAATAATTGAAGGGGTCTATCCCTAGGGTGGATGTGGACTTTTTGATGTTCATTGAAAACAAATCCAATCTGGCCGTACCATATCCTCCGGTGCCAACCCAGAAGGGTGCGTTCCATCTGGAGGGATCAAAAAACAGGGCTTTTGTCAAAATGGAATCCGGATCTAGTTTTGTCAGATTCGTAATTGTGTCTTTTGTATCAAAAGAAAAGGAATGGGCTAGTTTTGGATTGGCGCCCAATACCACCAGCAACAACATGTAAAAAGCCGTCTTATTCAATCTTAAGGGCATCAATTGTGCTTTTGTGGTAGATAATTGCAATTGTGTTGCAAACCTACAAATATCCCAACAAGGTTAGAGGGTATCTGTACAGTATACCAGTAGCGTAAAAAAACCCCGAAGATTGCTCTTCGGGGTTTTAAGTTTACCGCAACGACATACTATCCCATCCGCCTCAGGCGGACAGTACCATCTGCAATTGGGGCATAAAAAAACCCCGAAGATTGCTCTTCGAGGTTTTAAGTTTACGGCAACGACATACTATCCCATCCGCCTCAGGCGGACAGTACCATCTGCGATTGGGGCATAAAAAAACCCCGAAGATTGCTCTTCGAGGTTTTAAGTTTACGGCAACGACATACTATCCCATCCGCCTAAGGCGGACAGTACCATCTGCGATTAAACCCCGAAGATTGCTCTTCGGGGTTTTAAGTTTACGGCAACGACATACTATCCCATCCGCCTAAGGCGGACAGTACCATCTGCGATTGGGGCATAAAAAACCCCGAAGATTGCTCTTCGAGGTTTTAAGTTTACGGCAACGACATACTATCCCATCCGCCTAAGGCGGACAGTACCATCTGCGATTGGGGCATAAAAAACCCCGAAGATTGC
>Ga0315906_10000277_pt1 | contig 87257 bp, 94 predicted proteins | sample LakEriMetagenome_4_FD_203526 | JGI IMG/M metagenome (GOLD analysis project Ga0315906, IMG submission 203526) | Freshwater fungal communities from buoy surface, Lake Erie, Ohio, United States - Buoy 2 MA122 | ecosystem: Environmental > Aquatic > Freshwater > Lake > Lake biofilm | place: USA...
CTGTTCGAGTTTTGTCAGGGAGATTATGGTGGTGACCCTTGCTACGAAGCGGTCTTTTCTGACCAAGGTTGGGACGGTCTACCACCTCTCTCAATATACAAGGTTGGGTTGAAGCATGAAACCCAACACCCGCTAATGTTACGCTACCGCTAACCCATCCCAGGGTAAGCGCATCTTAACAATTCTTGACAAAATCAACTTTATGTGATTTGCTTACCCAGAGAGCGATTCAGGCATATTTGAGGAGAATTGGCCATCTCAATTGTTAAGCAAAAATCGACCAAATGTGAATATTTCGTAACTATTCTGATTGACTGGTATCACTTGAAATGCCCACACAGCAAGCGGTTCACAAAATTGGCTAATTGTCAATAGCGTTTGAGATGCTCTCACCCTGTTTGGATTCATCCCCAATCCCTCTGGCAACTTGCAAGGCTTCGGGTAACAAAGCAGGGGAAAGATAGGGACTGATTGCGATAGGAAGAAGATTTTAAAGAAGCGGATATAACGGGTTTAGGTTCAGGATCAATATCATGACTTTCTAATATCTCACCCCATTCGGGATTGTCATAAACTCTTGCCAAAGATTCAGCTTCTAAAGATTCAGGACGATCTGGATTTTGATGCCATTTCTGCACACCCACCACTAACCCATTACAAACAATTGCTGATCCCGATGTTCCTTGCCAAGGTGACTGATCTTCTGCTAATCTTTCTAACTGTTCATCGGTGGGTTGTATGTCTTGACTATCTTTAATATTTAATAACAAACGGTTATGAGGCGCACGATTAGACACATCGATAGTTCCCTCAATATGTAACCCTGTGGCGTATTTTATACCATCTTCAGAATACCGTAAAAATAAAGGAAAGCCCAAACAGTCAAATTTAACTTTTTTTGTGGTATTAGCATCAGGTAACACCCCAAAACCTACAGGATCACAAGTTTCGATAGTTTCTGGTAATTCTACTAAAGCTATATCTATATTATCGGGGGCTTTCCAAATCACTTGAGCGTCTATGTCTTGCTTATCAGAATAGTCTGATGCTGATCTAAATCGTACTTTACAGTCGTTACTATTATCAAATAGATGCCGACAAGTCAAGAGTAAACGTCCCCCAATTCGATAGGCAGTGCCGTATTTAGGGGCAACAATTTCTAAAGCGCGATCGGGTTGGAATTGGGGCATAACTTATCGGATTGATGTAACCTATTCTTCTGGGATGGCGATGGGTTACGCTTCGCTAACCCATCCTACAAATTAACTGCTTTGGGGGCAAGCATTGCGTCCCTAGGGGTATAAAATTCTAATCGGGAATATCATCACTTGCTGTCTTGATAGGTCCTCCATCTTTCCCAATGGGTTTAAGGGGAATTTTAATTCTATGGGTTATCGTATCTTTATTGGTGACACCCCCACCCATTTCTACTACCCAAAATTTCAGCCCACCTTTGCTATCTTTCGACTTTTCAACCACAAATTGAACCTCTAATTCAATTTCACCCACTTGAAAGCGAATCTGCTCACCCTCAGAGGCTAAAATAGATTTACTCAGTTCAACCCGCAATGCTTCTAAGGTTTCTCGAAGTCCAACTTTATTGATGTCCATAATTCTCTAGTTATTTTTGAAGGATGCAGACCAAAACCCTTTCAATTCTATCGTTTTTCTGAAACTTTAGGGCGGACGGATTGCCTTTCTCAAATGACATAATAGCCCAACCCAATCGCTAAGGAAAGCGCGGGTTGGGAAAAGACATCGACCTAATATTATCTCAAGACTAAAATGACAAATTGAATTAGTATCGAGCTATTTTGCCAATACAAGGTGTCAAGATCAAACTAAGGAGCTAAACGTTGCCTTTGCCAACTGCCATCTTCTTGACGATAATAACAGAGACGATCATGGAGACGACTGGGGCGACCTTGCCAGAACTCGATTAAACTAGGAATTAGGCGAAATCCGCCCCAATGAGGAGGACGGGGAACTTCACGACCCGCATATTCTTCTTTTAGTTCTGTCAGGCGTTTTTCGAGGATATCTCGCCCAGAAATCACTTCACTTTGATTGGAGGCCCAGGCCCCTAAACGGGATTCCCAGGGACGGACAAAAAAGTAATTATCCGATTCCTCCTCGCTGATTTTTTCTACAGTTCCCTCGATCCTAATTTGCCGTTGCAATTCTCCCCACCAAAACACTAGGGCTGCATTGGGATTGGCGATTAATTCCTGTCCTTTGGCGCTTTGGTAGTTGGTAAAGAGAACAAAACCGCGAGGATCGAAGTCTTTTAACAGTACCATGCGAGCCCGGGGTTTACCCTCCGGGGAAATAGTGGCTAAAGTCATAGCGTTGGGTTCCAATCTTCCCGAAGATACCGCCCGTTCTAGCCATTGTTTAAATACAATGAAAGGATCGGCAGATGTTTCTGACTCTAGCAATTCTTCGAGATTGTAGTCCAAGCGCAGGTCAGCGATCGATATGTCCATGGTTTTGCTTGCTAAATTTTATCCTTTGAGATCCTACAAGATTCTACAATCATGACTATCACCTCGGCCAGTGATGCGATCGCCTCTCTTTTAGAAATGGCGGAACAGGGAGAAATTGACCCCTGGGATGTGCAGGTTATTGATGTGATCGATCGCTTTTTGGCGGAATTGGGGTTATTAAATGATCTAGATTTAGCCATGGCCCAGGCTAATTTACCCCAATCAGGACAGGCTTTTTTATGGGCTTCTATGTTAGTTTTATTTAAGGCTGATACCCTAGAAAGATTGTCTTTGGACCAGCAAGAAGAAAGTCTGATTGATGAGGAAATTAGCGAGTTAGAACGGGAATTAAGAACTTTACCCCGTTATCTAGAAAATCATATTCGCCGTCGTACTGCCGCCCCACCACCGCGCAAAAGACGGGTAACTTTACAGGAGTTAATCACTCAATTACAACAGATTGCCCTAGAGATTGAAGCTTTACCGAAACTGCCTGTAGTTGTCCCGAAACCCCGGCCCCAATCCCGACGGGAAGCGGTACAAATTATCACGGAATTGGCCCACCAAGAAAACCTGACAGAATTGGCAGCGGAACTGGACTTTTTTTTGCAAAGAAAGTTTTTTCAATTAGAGAAAAAGGAGATAGAGTTTGAGTATTTATTAGATTTATGGCAAGCGGAAAAACCCTCTAGTCACTCGGCAACACAGGAAAAGGTGGCGATTTTTTGGGCTTTACTTTTACTGGCTTCTCAATCAAAAGTGGAGTTAAAACAGGAGGATTTTTATCAGGATTTAACTATTTGTTTGATTAGGGTTTGCTGAAAAAGTTTTTTCTAGAGGCAGGGTGTGCGGTGTCGGGTGTGGGGTTTTAAGCTAAGAGGCATTACAGCTTATTGACTCCTATCTCCCTGACTCCTTTAAACATTTCTTTTTTTCTCAAACCATGTTTGTAATAATTCCCCCGATTCCTTAGCTAAAATTCCCGCGATTACCGGTAAACGATGGTTAGAAAAAGGACTATCTATAAAATTAGCCACAGTGCGGATAACTCCTGTTTTGGGATCGTCAGCACCGTACACTAATAATCCTAATCTAGCCTGAATAATTGCCCCGGCACACATGGGACAGGGTTCGAGGGTGACGTAGAGGGTACAATCATTTAAGTGCCAATTGCCTAAAACTTGACTAGCGGCACGAATCGCCAGAATTTCGGCGTGAGCGGTGGGATCATGGTGTTTTTCCTTGCAATTAGCCCCTTGAGCGATTAAATGTCCCTGTTTATCCACGATAACCGCTCCCACAGGTACATCATCCCGATCCCCCGCAGTTGCCGCTAAATTTAAAGCTAACTGCATCCATTGCCGATGTTTCTCATAGGCTTTTTCATCAATAGACTTTAGATAGTCCCACATTTAGCCAGTAAATTATCTAATTTTTTCTGACCATCCAAAGCATACAAATCATCACAACCACCGATATGTTCATTATTAATAAAAATCTGTGGTACACTGCGTTTACCGTTGGACCGTTCCGCCATGGCTTGACGAGCGCTTTCATCCCCATCAATCTTGTATTCGGTGTATTTTACCCCTTTCCAACCCAGCAACCATTTGGCCCGAATACAGTAGGGACAAGTTGCCCACGTGTAAATTTCCACATTGGCCTTGATATTCTCGTTATAACGCCCAAAAAGCGAGTTAAATAGATTTAGCATCGTTCTTACTAAGTAGTTAGGTGTTAAAAACTGTCAGATGCCCCCCTTATTAAGGGGGGATTAAGGGGGGATTAAGGGGGGATCCATCTTCAATTTAATTATAACCAGCTACTTACTCTCCTATTTATCTCTATTTTATGGATTCTGCTACCAAAAAAGCCCAATTACGCAAACAACTAATTACCCAAAGACGATCGCTTCCTAAGCATATTTGGCAAGAAAATAGTCAGCAACTTTGCAAAAATTTACAATCTTTACCCCTCTTTCAACACGCTAAAACCATTCTCGCTTACTTCAGTTATCGTCAGGAGCCGGATTTAAGTTCCTTATTTTGCCAACACCATCGCTGGGGTTTTCCCCGTTGTGACGGAGATAGCCTGACTTGGCACTGTTGGACTGCCGATGATCCCCTAGAATTAAATCGTTATGGCATCTACGAACCAACAGCGATCGCTCCTCTCATTTTACCTGCCGAAGTGGACTTACTATTAATTCCCGCCGTCGCTTGCGATCGCCAAGGTTATCGCTTAGGTTACGGGGGGGGTTATTTTGATCGTCTCTTACATTCCCCCGAATGGCAAGCTATCCCCTCGATCGGGATTGTCTTTGACTTTGCCTATCTCGATACCCTTCCCGTCGATACTTGGGACCAAAAATTACAGGCAATCTGTACCGAATCGAGAACCGAAATTTTTTAAGTAGGTAGGTATTAAAAACTTTCAGATCCCCCCGCCTATCGGCACCCCCCTTATCAAGGGGGGCAGGGGGGATCGAACCTCAAACCCATTTTTAATTTAATTATAACCAGCTACTTAACAATTATTTCCTTTTGTGCGATCGGTTTAACTTATATAGGAGCGATCGATCTTTGTGTCCTTTGTGTCTTTGTGGTTCGTTCTGGTCGTTCGCTGGCACTGTATCTTAGAATACATTTTACCCACCGACTACTCATATATTAAGTTTTATTGAATCCGATCGACCCTTAAGATAGCTTTGCTAGGATGAAATTCACATCAGGAGATGTTTATAGTAATCACCGGAAAAAGTCAACAGGGAAGCAATGAAACACTTTCACGAACCATGGATTCAAGAATGGTGTCAAGAAAACGGCTGGACAGAGCTATTTCTCGAACGCTACAGTAATTATTGGGCATTCCCTCCCAATGCCGTGATGCCAGAACCAATTCCCACCAAAGTGTTACAAAACATTAAGCGCCAAAAAGGTCTATCCCCTGCCGAAAAACTTTGGTTAGGAGTGGCGATCGGATTGACTTTGACAGCTTTAATTCTCTGTATCACCCTCGCTTGTCCCATGCCTATAGTTCTCGCTTTCGCTTTTGATGCTGTCACCGCAGCGCGATTGGAAGTGGAATATTAACCCAGCAAAAATTGAGAAGTAAAAACCCAAAAAGGGGGAGATTTTTCCGAAAGTCTTCCCCTTTGCCGCTTTTTTCTGGATAGGTACGATCGATCTGTTCAACGAAACAGGGTAAAATCGGGCGATAATTTAAGAAAGTAGATTCATCGGCTTTTTAGCCGTCAGGAGTCAGTATTTAGGAGTCAGGAGATTATTTTTATTTATTCTCCCCACTTCCTTCTCCCCACTTCCCTCTCCCCCCACTCCCCAATTGAGCATCTCATTTATGCAAGTGAGTAATTATACTTATCCCTAAAACTGTTTTCTAGCAAGGCTTTCAAAATAGCTTGACATAAAAACCTGATTTAGGGGTTACAAAGGTGAGATGCTCCCCTCCCCAATTCATAATTCATAATTCATAATTCATAATTCCCATGTCCGAATCTCGTCGCTTACAGTTTACCCCCGATCTGGAAATTTGTCGTATTTTGAACGGAATGTGGCAAGTTTCAGGCGCCCATGGTTCGATCGCACCCCAAAAAGCGATCTCTAGTATGTTCTCCTATCTAGATGGCGGTTTCACCACTTGGGATCTGGCCGATCATTACGGTCCGGCCGAAGATTTTATCGGTGAATTTCGTCGTCAATTAGTCGCCCAAAGGGGCATTGATGCTTTAAATAATCTGCAAGCTTTCACTAAATGGGTTCCCCGTCCGGGTAAAATGACTAAGGAAATAGTCGAAAAAAATATCGCTATTTCCCTACGTCGCATGGATGTGGATAGTCTCGATTTATTGCAGTTTCACTGGTGGGATTATCGCGATAAAAATTATCTAGATGCCTTATATTTTTTAGGAGAATTACAACAGGAAGGCAAAATTAAACACCTGGCCTTGACTAATTTCGACACGGAACATTTAAAAATTATTCTCAGCGCCGGGATTAAAATAGTCTCCAATCAAGTCCAGTTTTCTCTAATCGATCGCCGTCCCCTCGTCAAAATGGCGCAATTTTGCCAAGAACATAACATCTATCTACTCGCCTATGGTACTCTAGCAGGAGGCTTATTAGGGGCAAAATATCTCGGTCATCCCGAACCCAATGCCATGAGTCTCAATACCGCTAGTTTACGGAAATATAAAAACATGATCAATGCTTGGGGAAACTGGCAATTATTCCAAGAATTATTAACCGTTCTTAAAGCGATCGCTGATTCCTATCACGTCACCATTCCTAATGTGGCAGTGCGTTACGTTCTCGAACAAAAGGCCGTAGCCGGGGCAATTATCGGGGTGCGTTTGGGTGTTGCTGAACATATCCAAGAAAATGCCCGTATTTTCGATTTTCAATTATCCCCCCAAGACTATCAAAAAATTGATCATGTCTTGCAAAAATCCCGGGATTTATTGCAGTTGATCGGTGATTGCGGTGATGAATACCGTCGTTAAGTAGGTAGGTGTTAAAAATTCTCAGCTTTCCCCCCTTATTAAGGGGGATCCCCCCGCCTATCGGCACCCCCCTTATCAAGGGGGGCAGGGGGGATCGGCACACCCCTTATCAAGGACTGATAACTGATAACTGATAACTGAAAAGAGGCTAATGATGAGATTTGAACAACCAATCCCCGATGATCCCGCTAATCAATGGCGCTATCAATTAGATCAATTCGTGCAAGAAAATCAACAGGAATTAGCCGGTTTAATGTGGGGTTTACTCTCGGAATGGGGAAAAGATACCCAAGAAACCCTGGGCATCGATCTTAAACCCCAGCCCCATTTTGTCTGTTGTTCTAGGGAGGCTCTAGAGAAATTAAATCGCCAGGTTAATCGCAAAATTCAAGAGATGCTTGGGATTATTTATCGCTATAATCCCAGCGAAGAAGTGGCTATAGTTGCTATCGGTGATGGTCAGGTAAAATTGATTTATTTTCAACCCGATCTTTCCCCTCCTGAATGTTTTGATCGCCTCGAAGTGGATCTCGATACTCTCATTCAACAGTTAGAGGCCAAAATGCTGGCGGAAATCCAATCTTTCCCAATTTGATGCCGATTGCCAGCGCAAAAAGTTGGCAGGTTGTCCCACGGATAAACCCGCTAATCCGATCGCTTTTCTGGGGGATTCTGTCCCTAGAAGAATCGCTGTTTCTAAATCACATATTCCCCAGTTAACTAAATTGGCTACTCCTTGTAATAAGGGTAAGGTTGTTCCCGCTAAAGTACCATCAAAAAGTCTTGCTGTTCCCTGTTTAACTTCAATTTCTCTCTCGTCCCAAGGATAGACACCATCTTCTAAACCGATCGGCGCTAAAGCATCACTAACTAAGAAAATTCCTCGATGATAATTACTGGCTTTTAGTAATAATTCTATCATGGTTGGATGGATGTGTTGACCATCGGCAATTAACCCACAATACACATCGCGATTGATAATTGCTTCCCCTAATAACCCCGGTTGACGATGGTGTAAAGGAGGCATGGCATTAAAGGCATGAGTAACCATTTTTGCCCCCTGTAAAAAGGCTTTTTTGGCTATTTCTTGACTCGCTTGCGAATGTCCTAAACTGACGGTAATCCCTCGATCGCTTAGGTATTTAATCACCGTACCGCTACTATCTAATTCTGGGGCTAGGGTGATAATTTTTACGATCGATAAGTAGTCCCCAAAGATTTTATCTATTGTTTCTATACTTGGGTTTACAAGATATTGGGCCGGATGCGCTCCCCTTTTTTCATAGTTTAGAAATGGTCCCTCTAAATGTACTCCTAAAACCTGCGCGCTCGCTCGATTTTCCTGTTGCTGTTTCTCGATATATTTGGCAATTACTGAGAGGGATTTTTGAAATTTCTCCACGGACGTGGTTACTAAGGTGGGAAGATAACCATCAATTCCTTGATTCCCCAGATAATCGCTAATCTTATCTAACTTTTCTAGATCTGTTATTTCTAAGTCGGGAAATGCTAATCCTAATCCTCCGTTGATCTGTAAATCTACTCCTCCTAACGATAGCCAATCCCCTTCCATATCGATAATCTTTTCCCCTCTTGTCTTTCTCTCCATCTCCGTTATCCTCTCGATCTTTCCAGCAGCATTTATCTCTATTTGTTGTCGATCCTGATGGGCGGGAATTCTAGCGTTAATTAGGGTTATCATAGAAGCAGAAAACTAATTTTTTTTATTATAATCTCGAAAAAAAACTTTTTTTTTGATAATGCTTGACAAGTGTGCATTTTTTTGAGATACTTTTTTATATAATGGGAATATTTGTGCCTGCTGTCATACCCTTAAGTCCGATTATATAAAAACTGATCATAAAAAGATAATACCATAACCTGCCCGCTTCCTGTCCAGAAATTGCAAAAATACTTTACAAAACAATTACAGCCTTTCTGCCGCAGTTCTTAGGAGGGAGTGACTGTCAGAAGGAAAGCTTTGTCCTATAATAAAATTAAGACTTTATAAAAACTACTTTTTTAGCGATAAAAGAGTAGCAATCTCAGTGATTAGGGAGGGGTGTGTGTTTTTTAGAAAAATAAGGAAACAGACTCAAGAACCGCGCCGTATTATTATCGGAGATGTGCATGGCAGTTTTCAGGCACTTTTACGACTATTAAACCGAGTTGCTCCCGATAGTAAGGATGAGGTTTATTTTCTGGGAGATTTAATCGATCGAGGACAGCAGAGCTTGGAAGTGGTGGATTTGGTGATCAAAAATAACTATCAGTGTCTCCTAGGAAATCATGAATATATGCTCTTAAAAGCTCTGGCAGGAAAAGAAGTTTCTGAAAAATGGTTTAACGGCTGGATCGAGAGTGGCGGGGCGGCGACACTACTAAGTTATAATAACAATATACCCGCCGAGCATATCAATTGGTTCCAATCTCTACCCGCTTATTTAGACCTAGGAGATATTTGGTTAGTTCACGCGGGAGTACACCCAGAATATCCCCTTGAACAGCAAACAAACGAGCAGTTTTGTTGGATTAGAAACGAATTTCATGCCATGACCCAACCCTATTTCAAGGATAAACTAATTATCACAGGTCATACTTTAACCTTTACCTTTCCCGATGTCAAACCGGGACAACTAGCTCGCGGCAACGGTTGGCTAGACATTGAAACTGGGGTTTATCATCCTCAAAGTGGTTGGTTAACTGCTTTAGATTGGACAAATCAATTAGTTTATCAAGTGCAGTCTCAAAATAAAAATTGTCGCACGATCCCTTTAGAAAAAGCCGTGGTTAATCTAGATATTGAAAAGATTTCTCGCTACTTCTCCAGGGAAAGCTCATCTAAATCACTGAACCTTTAATGGTGATCGGAAAAGAGAAGCGATAAAACCGGAAGCATCAGTTAAAATAGTTGATAATCTGATTAATACCCTTTTCTAATGACCCTTGAACTATTATACCAAGCCTTCATCGAAACAATTCAACATCCTGACCCTGAGATAAATCTAGCTCGGGCAGCCCTACAAATAGCCAATTTTGAATATCCGCGCCTCAAGATTGATCACTATTTAAATAGAATAAATTTAATGGCTGACGAGGTAAAAAAACGCTTACCCGATAGATTATATCCTTTAAAAATAGTCAAGGTTATCAATCAATATTTGTTTGAAGATTTACAATTTACTGGTAATACCCAAGAATACTATGACCCCCGCAATAGCTACTTAAATGACGTAATCGAGCGCCGCACGGGTATTCCGCTCACTCTCTCGATTATCTACTTAGAGATTGCCAAACAGATCGATTTTCCCATGGTAGGAATTGGTATGCCGGGCCATTTTATTATCCGTCCCGATTTCGAGGAAGTGGAAATTTTTGTCGATCCCTTTCACGGTGGTGAAATCTTATTTAAACAGGACTGTCAAGAAAGATTAAGTCAAGTTTATCAACAGCCAGTTAAATTAGAAGAACATTTTCTCAATATTGCTACCAATCAGCAAATTTTATTACGTTTGTTGACTAATTTAAAATATATTTACCTGAATCGTCAACAATGGTCTCAGACAATTCGGACAATAGATCTACTACTTTTGCTCATTCCTAATCATCCCCTAGAGCTGCGCGATCGAGGTTTAGTTTACTATCAAATTGGACAATTCAGCCGAGCGCAACAGGATTTAGGCTTCTATCTTGCCCTCCTACCCAACGCCCAAGATGCGGAATCAATTCGGCAATTATTGCAAAAAATTAACTCTTAAGTTGCCCATCGTCAGGAGATTATTTTTATTTGTTCTCCCCACACCCCACACCCCACCAACAAACTTTTTCAGCAAACCCTAACTAAAATGACTATTAGCCCTTCCTTAACCACAAAAAAACTCAAAATTGGTCAACTGCGAAAAGTCCATCATATCGCTTTCAACGTCAAAGATATGGAGGCTTCTCGTCATTTTTATGGGGAAATATTAGGCTTAGAGGAATTAGTGGGGGAAAAAATTCCCACCACCTTAAAAGAATTAGTTGCCCAGGGAAAAGTGGCCAATTTTATCACCCCCGATGGTACAGTAATTGACCTATTTTGGGAACCAGATTTAAACCCTCCCGACGACAATCCCGAAATCGCTTTTACCCGTGCCAACCATTTAGCCTTCGATATTGTCCCCGAATGCTTCGATTTTGCCCTAGAAGTGCTACAAAGTCAGGGAATTACTATTGCTAGTGGACCCGTGACCCGGCCGACTGGGAGAGGGGTTTACTTCTACGATCCCGATGGCTTTATCGTCGAAATTCGCTGTGACCCCGCATTTTAACGACTCAGAGGACGAAAACTGCCACTAAAAACCAGAAAAGTTAGGATAATCGCTAATATAATCGCCGTTATCGCAATTAGAGGCAGAGAAATATGTTTAACAGCGATCGCCAAGAAAGCCCAGATAAACACCCCGATAAAAGCCCGATCTTTTCGGTTTAAACCGACTAAAATTGCGATTATCGCCCCGATAACCAGGATTATTACCGTCCAGATCTGGTCAGTTAGACCCCATCGCTGCCAGTCGATCCAATCTAGCACCGAAGCGACGTTGACAATTGTGGCCACGGTAATCCAAGCGAAATAAATACTAATAGGAGCATTAACTAATAAACCCTGTTTACGATTGACAATCAAGCGATTAATTTCTAAGCGGAGATAGAGCCGGATGAGAGAAATTAAAATGCCTAGCATTGCCAGTAAAGACAGGGCAAAAAAACGGGATTGAAAAAGAATTACCCAGAGAATCTGACAAGCACTAGCGATGGCTAATTCGTAGCCTAACCGACGCAAACGCGGTTCAGTTTTATTAAAAGCCAAAGCTTGGTAAATTCCCAGACTAATTAAACCCAGATAAATTAATCCCCAGATCGCAAAAGCATAATTAGCGGGAACAATTAAGACATCTTGAAAAACTGTATTCGAGATAGCCCCGATATTTTCGCCCTTGAGAGGAAAAATATTAGCGAAAATATTGGTAATAAAAGCCCCTAGAATAGCAAATAAATTTAGTTCTTGTCGGAGACGATCTCGATCAAAATTCATAGGTCAATCAAAGACGGAAAACATCATTTCGCCCTGGGCGGCCAATTGCCCATCGACTCTTGCTTCCCCTTGCATTTTAGCAATTTTATTCATCTTGAAGGATAATAATTCCACCGTCATGATTAATTGATCTCCCGGCACCACAGGACGACGAAAACGGGTTTTATCAATGCCAGCGAAGGCAAAAAATTTCCCTTTCATCCCGGGTAATTGGGTCAAAATCACTCCCCCCACTTGGGCCATGGATTCAACAATTAACACCCCCGGCATCAAGGGACGACTGGGAATATGACCGGGGAAAAAAGGCTCGTTGATCGTGACATTTTTTAGGCCAACGGCTTTTTTACCTGGTACATAGTCAATAATCCGATCAACTAGGGCAAAGGGATAACGATGGGGCAGTAGTTGGCGAATTTCCTCGACGGTAAAGGTAGTTTTTATGACTGGTTCCAACTCGGTTAAGGCTTCGGTAACGATGGTCATGCAAGTCAAAAATTACAAGTGAGATCAGACATTATCTCACAATCAGTTATCAGTTATAAGTGATCAGTTTACTGGAAACGGCTGACAGCCTTTTTAATTGGGCATTTCAGTTAAACGAGCATTTTGATAATAATGGCTGAGAATGCGGTCATAAGTCACCCCTTGGTCAGCGAGGGAAAAAGCGCCCCATTGACTTAAACCGATCCCATGACCGAAACCGCGACCATTAATGGCAAAAGTACCGTTATTAGCTGAAATCGTGAATAGGGTACTACGCAGCTCGAGTATTCGCCGTAATTGGGTATCAGAGATTAATTTAGAGCCTTGATCGCCCACTATACGCATTCTAATCACTCGTCCGTGGGGAGTGGTCCTTTCGGGAGATAGCGATCGCACACGACCGACACCACCGATTAAACGGCCTAATTCCCCGGCGCTAAAGTTTTTTGACCATTGAAATACCGGGGCCACTTGGTCGTAATCGACGACACCGCGCAGGTAGGGTAAGGGGGAATTCCAAACATCCTCGACATTTTCCGTGTGGCCCCCAGAGGAGGAGTGAAACACCGCTAGAATCGGTTTGCCGTTGAAACTCATAATTTGTCCGGCGGTGGCCTTAACTGCCTCGTGGGTGCTAGTAAACTCGCTTTCTAGACCCTTATAAACTTGGGTGCGGGTGGTAGTATCAAGATCGTAGATGCGATTGCCGGAAGTGTTCATTTGGTAGAGAGCATAGGTACGCGCCGCCACAGATTGGGCTTTTAAGGCCTCTTGCGGCCAGGAGGGAATCGCCTCCGCACCGACGACACTATAGAGATATTCCTCTAAATCGACTAAATTTAGGGCTGTCACCCCAGAACCTTGCCGAATGATCCTTGTGCGTCCTCGATACCAGCGATCGTTAATCCAGACGTAACCATCATTCTCCGGTTCGATGATCAATTGACTGGCCTGCCAATCGGCCAAACCCACCGCTTTTCCTCTGGGATTAGCATTGAGGGCATTCATGGCGGTTAATTCTCCTAGGACTCTCCCGGCCCCATCTTTCACCACAGCATCGGTGGAACTACCCACGGAGACGGCACTAACACCTTTACTGATGGCAATGCGTAATTCGACAGCAGCTTGGACTGGAGCGATAATCAAAGCCCAAAAAACTAGGACGAGCCAACTATGAGCAGGCAGGCGCTGCAGGTAACTGCTCAGCAGCCTGGCTGTGTGTTTATTGGTCATGGGGGTCGGACTCCTCACACAATCGATCGATAATCAATTTTAACCGGACTGGGATTTTTTGGCTACTCCGGTTCGGAAAAATTTTTCCCCTGTCACTTTTTCCCGATTGTCTGAGAATTTTTCTGTCCTCTGACCCCTGAATGGGCAAATCGTCTTATTTTCTCCGATTAATCGGGATTTATTCGGTTTAGTCGATTATTCTAAGTAGGGAGGCGTTAAAAATTATCATATGCCCCCCTTATCAAGGGGGGATTAAGGGGGGATCGGCACCCCCCTTATCAAGGGGGGATTAAGGGGGGATCGGCACCCCCCTTATCAAGGGGGGATTAAGGGGGGATTAAGGGGGGATTAAGGGGGGATTAAGGGGGGATTAAGGGGGGATTAAGGGGGGATTAAGGGGGGATTAAGGGGGGATTAAGGGTAGGGTTGATTCATGAATCAACCCTACTATGAATAAACCCTAGGATTAAGGGGGGATCAAAGACAAAATCTATCCTCAATTTAATTATAACCACTTACTTAAGTAGTCCAGCAAAATTAATTTCCTAGGTTCGAGTGGACGATTGCCAATTCTTGCCGCCAAACTAGCAGGGATTTCTCCCAAGCTAGTTCCCATTTTTGCGCTAAAAAAGGTCGAGTATTTTTGCCCAAATTATAGGCGATGACAATCTCTTTGCAGAGAGAATGTAAGGAAAGTGGCGAAGAAAATAAAGCTCCCAATAATCCCCCTAAAAGTAGTACAATAGCTAGAGGGCGACGAGTTTGACTTAATTCAAAAGCTTTCAGCTGCAATTCTCCCATGCCATCGACACCAAAACCCGTGACTATATGCCAGATATCGTGAGTTTGCCGTAGGCGAAGCAGCAGATAATCTGTGTCGGAATTGACCTGAATAGACCGATAAAAATTAGGATCAAAATTGAGACTAATTAGGTGAGTAGCATAATGATAACCTAGGGAATCTTCCGGGAGTTTTAGCAAGGTTTCTAAACAGGGACTAGCGGCTAGATATCTTTGGGCAATCATTTGGGCGGTAGCTCGATCGCTTTTAACATATTGCAAAGATAATCGCTGTAACCAACTCTCTTTTAAGCCATCTTCAATATCATATACAGACATAATGTTACTGGGATTTTGTAAAAGAGAAATTATTCCTTTGGTCACACTGATTAGATTAGTTGTGAATAGCATATAAACTCTCCTAAGTCAGAAAAAAGAGTGAGAATAATCGAAAAAACTGATAACCAATAACTGGGAAAAACTACTCCTTATAGGGATCGTACTGACTCAATATCCGTTCTAACTTTGCTTCGTCAATGCGATTAATTAAGCGTTTAGATTCTTCGACATCACGGACAGTTTTTGATAAATTAATGGTGGAACCGACGGTAAATAGTAAACCCATGCCTAAATAACCTTTAATCCACGCATCTACTGGTAGATAAATAACTCCTAAAGAAGTGGCAGAAATAGAGACAATAAAAGATAACCAAGTTTGAAAAATCCACGCTTGAGTATGACTGGGAGCAGTACCGTATTTTTTATCGTTCATAATCGTCTCCTAAATGTTTCTACACCCATTTTGTCTCTTCTAGAGGTGCAACAACAATGAGCGCTATCTAGTAGGGGGAGGGTTGAGAACTGGGGTGAAGTGGGGTGAAGTGGGGTGAAGTATCAAGTATAATCGTTGTCAGAATCTAGGACCGAAAAGATGGAGAGCAAACACCTGAAAATTTGGTATTCTTGGGAAAAACAAGAACAAATGATCGAGCGCTTGGTGGGGAGAGTGGGATTAACCCGGGTGCGTGCCACTTGTTTTCTGCGTCTCTGGATTTATGCGATCGCCAAGGAAGGACAGGCAAAACCCCCTTTATCCCAGTTAATTTTTCCCACCACTGCCATTATCTGTACCCATCGGCAAGCATCGGATTTATTTTATCAGGATCAGGACCAGGGCAGCGAACGCTCGGCGGGTATGATGTTAGATAAATTAGCGGCCCTTGGTTTAATTGAAAAAATTTTTGACGGCAACACAACCAGAATTAAAATCAAGTCAATTACGGGGATTTTAGAGCCTGATAGCTCGGAATCATCTGTAGAATTGCAATTAGATCAATTTAATCCCCGTTGTGATGCGATTCCTGTGGCTAACTTGCTGACACGCAATTATAACTGGATGAATCGCAATGCTGAAGCAATTCCCCATCGCATTTCTCGTCTGTTGCGGGGTTGGTCAAAAGATTACACCACAGGTATGCGAGTTTTGCGTCGGGTAGATAATCTTAATCCCGTCGGTTTTTATCTCCTCTATCCCACCGCAAACGAGTCGGAAGCGAATTTTTTTACCTCTCCTAACAAGAGTTTACATCTAAGTGCGATCAACGAACAGGATCCTTTTAAAATGGCATCTGTGGGAGATGAAAATTGTCTTTCGGTATTTATTCGCAGTTGGATGATTGATGCTAATTATTTAGAAAAATATCGTTTAATCTTCCTGCAAGATGCCCAAAAAACTCTCCAGATAATGACCTTAGATTTTCCTAATCTCTGCGATTTACATACTTTGATTATTCATCCCGATTATGAGAAATTAGCCGCCGTCTTGGGATTTCAAAAAACTATTCAGGAATCCCCAAACTCTATTTATTGGATGTATTTAGGACTCGATCGCTTTTTATCCCTAGATATGAGTGCAATTCAATTTTAATCGGGAGTGGGGAAATTATGAATTATGAATTATGAATTATGAATTGGGGAGTGGGGAGTAGGGGGAAAAAATCCATAACTGGGTTTTTGAAGTTCGATCGAGAGTTAGTCGTAATATTAAAAGCGGATTTGGTATAACATCTTGTCAATAAGTATTGTTATAATAATGACATCAATTAAGCTATAGTCGCCTATGTCTGAACAATTGATCGCTAATCTTGCTAATGCCTTTAAACCAGTTCCTTTACCTGCCGATAGTCCCTTTTATGTGGATCTAAAAGCAGTGAGAGCGGATGCTGATGTTTGTCAAGATTTAGGCAGAAAAATTATTCGTTCGCTGCCAACAGAGTACACCCATCAACTCTACACAGGACATCGAGGAGGGGGGAAATCCACGGAATTATTGCGGCTGAAAAAATATCTAGAGCAAAAAAATTGTTTTGTTGTTTATTTTGCGGCAGATGAAGACGATATCGATCCAGAAGATGCTCAATATACAGATATTCTCATTGCCTGTACGCGCCATTTATTAGAACAACTAAAACAGGCTAATTCAACCCCCTTAAAAAACTGGATAAAATCTCGTTGGCAGGATTTAATTGATTTAGCTTTAACAGAAATTAAAGTGGAAGATGTCAAATTAGAAACGGGAGACTTGATTAAATACTTTGGTAAATTGTCTGCGGCGATTCGGGCAATTCCCAGTCAAAGACAAGAAATAAGAAATAAAATCAATCCTCATACTGTTACGCTGTTAACAGCACTAAATGAGTTTATTGATAATAGCAAAACTGTCTTAGATGATTCAACAAAATTAGTGGTAATTGTTGATAACTTAGATCGCATTGTACCGATATATCGGCGAGATCATAAAACTAATCATGATGAGATTTTTTTAGATCGGGCTAATCAATTAAAGGGGTTAAATTGTCATTTGATTTATACTATACCTATTTCAATGGCCTATTCTAATCGGGCTAATGATCTACGCGATATTTATGATAATGACCCGATGGTTTTACCGATGATTATGATCCGCAATCTTGATCGTACTATTAATCCTGATGGTATGGCAAAAATTAAGGCTATTATTGAGAAAAGAACGCAGCAATTTTTACCGAAGAAAAAGCTAGAAACAGATATTTTTGAAAGTCAAGAAGTTCTGGAGCGATTATGTTTAATGACTGGAGGTCATGTACGAAACCTAATTTTATTAATGCAAACCGCTTTAGATCATGTGGATGCTTTACCTATTACCGCAAAAGCTGCTCAAAGAGCAATAACTCAAGCTAGAGATGTCTATCAGAGAACAGTAGAACACGAGCAGTGGAAAATTCTGGCTAAGGTATATCGTACCAACGAAATTCAAAATGATGAAGCTCATCGTAAATTATTATTCAATCGTTGTATTTTACAATATGCTTATTTTGATGCAGATGCAGAGTTGAAAAGTTGGTATGATGTGCATCCTTTAATTACCGAAATTAAGGAGTTTAAAGACGCAATCCTCAGCCAACCCACACCGGGAGGAGTATAATAATGACAAACCCAAAAGTAAAACCCTTAACTAACTTTCAGGAATCGGATTTTGAAGGATTGCGAGAAGAGCAACCCCTAACAGCAGCAGAATCCTATCAAGCATTACTGCGATCGCTGAGACGAAAAAATGGCTTTAATTTACTCTTTGTTCGCTGTTCTCCCGTGCAAGCTGATGAGATTATTCGGAGAGTCAGTCAAGATTTACCTAATAAAAATATTCAAGTCCTGCAGCTTGATTCAGAAACCGATAATTTGTATGAGAAAATTGTCGATTTACCAAATTATACCAATCTAAACATTCTTTTTGTGCGCGGTTTAGAAAATGCACTACTGCGCTACGAAGAAGCGGAAAGTGAAGGCTATTTCTTGTCGAGTCAAAGTCCGGTTTATGGGGGAACCTGGGCCGGAGTTCCTAAGATTTTAGGCTATTTAAACTTATCCCGTGAGCGATTTGAGCGGCAATTTCCCTTTACTTTAGTATTCCTATTGCCGGAATTTGCCTTGCGGTATTTTATTCGTCGTGCGTCGGATTTTTTTGATTGGTATTCGGGAGTTTATGAATTTCCGACGGATAAGGACATATTGGAAAGAGAAATTAGAAGACTGGTTTATTTAGACGGCGATCTCGATACCTATAAGCAATTTACTCCCCAACAACGACAGGAAAAGTTAGCCGAAATTAAAGCCTATTTAAGCGATTCCCCATCTCTCGATCCTGTTCAAGCATCTGAATTGTGGCATAAAAAAGGCCTAATTCATGCAATGGGAAAAGAATACGAACAAGCGATCGCATCTTACGACAAAGCTTTAGAAATTAAACCCGATGACCATGATGCTTGGAACTACCGAGGGGTTGCGTTAGATGATTTAGGCAGATTTGCAGAAGCGATCGCATCTTACGACAAAGCTTTAGAAATTAAACCCGATGACCATGAAGCTTGGTACGGCCGAGGGTTTGCGTTAGGTAATTTAGGCAGATTTGCAGAAGCGATCGCCTCCTTCGATCAAGCTTTAGAAATTAAACCCGATGACCATGAAGCTTGGTACAACCGAGGGTTTGCGTTAGATGATTTAGGCAGATTTGCAGAAGCGATCGCCTCTTACGACAAAGCTTTAGAAATTAAACCCGATGACCATGAAGCTTGGTACGGCCGAGGGTTTGCGTTAGGTAATTTAGGCAGATTTGCAGAAGCGATCGCATCTTACGACAAAGCTTTAGAAATTAAACCCGATGACCATGAAGCTTGGTACAACCGAGGGTTTGCGTTAGATGATTTAGGCAGATTTGCAGAAGCGATCGCCTCTTACGACAAAGCTTTAGAAATTAAACCCGATGACCATGAAGCTTGGTACGGCCGAGGGTTTGCGTTAGGTAATTTAGGCAGATTTGCAGAAGCGATCGCCTCCTTCGATCGAGCTTTAGAAATTAAACCCGATTACCATGAAGCTTGGAACAACCGAGGGATTGCGTTAGGTAATTTAGGCAGATTTGAAGAAGAGATCGCATCCTTCGACAAAGCTTTAGAATTTAAACCCGATGACCATCAAGCTTGGTACAACCGAGGGTTTGCGTTAGGTAATTTAGGCAGATTTGCAGAAGCGATCGCCTCTTACGACAAAGCTTTAGAAATTAAACCCGATTGCCATCAAGCTTGGTACGGCCGAGGGTTTGCGTTAGGTAATTTAGGCAGATTAGAAGAAGCGATCGCATCCTTCGACAAAGCTTTAGAATTTAAACCCGATGACCATCAAGCTTGGTACAACCGAGGGTTTGCGTTAGATGATTTAGGCAGATTTGAAGAAGCGATCGCATCCTACGATCGAGCTTTAGAAATTAAACCCGATGACCATCAAGCTTGGTACAACCGAGGGAGTGCGTTAGATGATTTAGGCAGATTTGAAGAAGCGATCGCATCCTACGATCGAGCTTTAGAAATTAAACCCGATTTGCATGAAGCTTGGTACAACCGAGGGGTTGCGTTAGGTAATTTAGGCAGATTTGAAGAAGAGATCGCATCCTACGATCGAGCTTTAGAAATTAAACCCGATAAGCATGAAGCTTGGGATAATCGAGGATATGTTTTAAGTTGTATGGGACGATATAAAGATGCACTAGAATCTTGTGATCGTGCTATTAAAATTAATCCAAATCATGCTAATGCTTACTACAATAAAGCTTGCTGTTATGGCTTACAAAATAATGTGGAATTAGCTATCGAAAACTTACAAAGCGCCATCAATCTTGATGTCGAATATCAAGATATGGCGAAAACAGATAAAGATTTTGAGCAGATTCGGGGAGATGAGCGGTTTCAGAGTTTCCTAAATCGAGTATAATAATATATATTTGTATTTTAGCTAAGGAGATATTCTATGACTAACACCTACACAGCTATCATTCAGCCAGACGGAGATTGGTGGATTGGTTGGATAGAAGAAATTCCGGGAGTTAACTGTCAAGAAGCATCTCGTGATCAGTTATTAGAAACCCTAAAAATTACTCTTAGCGAAGCATTAGAATTGAATAAACAGGAAGCAATTTCCGCTACTAGGGGAAACTACCAAGAAGAGAAAATTGTTGTATGAAACGCAAACAGTTTATTGATCACGTCCTGTAGGGGCGAAGCATTCGGATAGGAAATCTACGGTTTCAGCGATAAGTTATTGCCCGAATCTTCGCCCGTACTTTTTCAGCAAGTCCTAGCCATTCTTGGTAGTTTAACCCCCAATTAAATAAAAGATCTGCGATTCCAAGACATACCGGAGTGATAATTATCACAATTGGTCAATTCAGCAATGGGAAAAAGTTGCCAAACCTTTATTAACTTGTGAGGCAGTTATCACTGAATCCTGTTTTATTTTGTGAAGTAAATAAAGAGAGAAAATTATTCATGTCAAACAAAACTATTGATCTCAATCAAGTACAGTTAACTTTACAAGAACTACTTGCCTTAATAAAGGTAGATACTGAAATTATTATAACCGAAGGAAACAAGCCTGTAGCTCGTCTAATTCCTTGGGGAGATACTGAAAAAACAACGTCTGAAACTCCTTCTCCTAAGTTACGACAACCAGGACTACACGCTGGAAAAATTGGGACTAGCGAAGATTTTGATGAGCCACTTCCTGAAGAATTTTGGACAGGTGAATCATGAAATTTCTTTTAGATACCCATACATTTATTTGGTGGGATAGCGAACCAGAAAAACTCTCTCAAAGAGCTTTAGAACTGTGTAGAAATCCTAGTAATACGCTATTACTTAGTATTACAAGTATTTGGGAAATGCAAATCAAACTACAACTAGGTAAACTATCACTCAAGATACCTTTAGCAGAAATGATTAATACTCAGCAGGAAACTAACCAAATTGGCCTTTTATCAATTACAGTCAGCCATGTTTTAGCTTTAAATACTTTACCTAACATCCATAAAGATCCATTTGACCGCTTGTTAGTTGCTCAAGCTAATCTTGAAAATGCTAGACTGATTAGCCATGATTCAATATTAGCAAAATATCCTGTTCAGATAGATTGGTAGATAGGACTTGCTGAATAAATGTTAAATATAGACGAGGTAAGAGTTTTAGGGTTCTGTTTTGCTCTCACAGGTGCAAGATTTTGAGAGAATCGTCGTTCAAAACCTTGCGTCTTCATCGGCCCGCGTCCTGTAGGGGCGAAGCATTCGGACAATAACCTATCGGTGAAACCGTAGATTTTCTATCCGAATGCTTCGCCCGTACTTTTTCAGCAAGTCCTAGCCATTCTTGGTGGTTTAACCCCCAATTAAATAAAAGATCTGCGATTCCAAGACATACGGAAATTAGGGATATTCTCGCTAATAAAATCTGCAAAGATATCGGAATACCACTAATAAAATAAATCGTTCATCAGTCTTGATGTCAAATATCAGGATCTGGCAAAAACAGATAAAAATTTTGAGTAGATTCGGCGAGATAATCGGTTAAGTTAAGTAAATAAAAAAAGAGATAACTATCTATGTCGAAAGCAATCCCATCATCACAGTTAGGCGATAATAACTCTTAAGTTCCAACTTTCTATCCTAATCAGGAGACCGATTGCTATGACACTGGCAAATACCCACCTAAAAATCGAAAATCTCGCTCATTATATCATAAAAATCACAAAAAATACTTAATTTAATAAGACAACTAAATAATTGTTTAATCAGTAATTCTTGAGGAAATCTAAAATCAGAACCCAACTGGCAAAAAAAGTGAGAGAATAAAAACATAGTTCAGAGAGTAGAGGCTGTCAAGACAAGCTTTCCAGTCGTAAAATCCATAATTCCTGCCGGGTGAAGGCCGATAACTAACTTTCAAAAAAGCAGAATTCAATTTAGTAGAAAAAAATCGCAACAATCTGTCAATCTACTGAAAAAAGAGAGAAAACTTATGTTTTGTGAACAATGCGAACAAACCGCTAGTGGTAATGGTTGTCATCAGTGGGGAGCCTGTGGAAAAAGTCCCGAAGTCAACGCCGTTCAAGACTTATTAGTTTATTGTCTGCGGGGATTAGCATCGGTGGTTTTAAAAGCCAAAGAAGCGGCGATATCTACTCGCGAAGCCGATATTTTTACCTGCGAGTCGCTTTTCGCCACCATGACCAATGTTAACTTCGATCAAAGACGTTTTACCGATTATATTCAGCGTTGTTTAGAGATTCGGGAAAATTTAAAAGCACAATTGGGATCGCTGGACTGGTCTGCACTTGCTAACTATCAGCCTAATTTTAATGAGAGTCTAGTCAGCCAAGGTCAAGAAGTATCCTTAGAACTAATTGAAAAAGTGCAAGACCTCGATATTTTTTCCCTAAAGTTAACCGCTATCTACGGAGTTAAAGGTCTGGCTTCCTATACTTTCCACGCTCAGGAATTAGGTCAAGAGGATGACTCAGTTTATCAGGTTATCCAAGAGACTTTAGCGGCGATTGACCGGGGAGATTTAAACCTTAATGATTGGGTGGCAATCTGTCTAAAAGTCGGGGCCGCAAACCTGCGAGCCATGGAATTATTAGATCAAGGTCATACCGAAACCTACGGTCATCCCATACCGACAAATGTTCCCTTAAATCCGCGTCTAGGTAAAGCCATTTTAGTCTCCGGCCATGATATTAAACAATTAGCGGCTTTACTGGCACAAACTGCCAATACTGGGATAACAGTCTACACCCACGGAGAATTATTACCCGCCCACGGTTATCCAAAACTCAAAGAAAAATATCCCCATCTCTACGGTCATTATGGCACCGCCTGGCAAAATCAAACTAAAGAATTTGCTAAGTTTCCGGGGGCAATAGTTTTAACTACTAATTGTCTCATGCCCCCCCACGAAAACTATGAAAGTAAACTCTTTACCCTCGGACCTGTGGGTTATGCCCATATTAACCGCTTAGAAACAGTGGACGGTGCGATCGATTTTAGTCCCGTGATTGCTAAAGCGCAATCATTGCCCGGATTTACTGAAATAAGCGAACCTCGGCAGGTAATGGTGGGATTTGCCCACAATACCGTTCTCAGTGTCGCTGATACGGTGGTTAATGCCCTTAAACAGGGTAAAATCCGTCACTTCTTCCTAGTTGGGGGCTGCGATGGGGCAAAACCCGATCGCAATTACTACACCGAATTTGTGGAACAAGTCCCCGAAGATTGCATCGTTTTAACCCTTGCCTGTGGAAAATTCCGCTTTTTCGACAAACAATTAGGTACTATCGAAGGATTACCCCGGCTGATGGACGTGGGACAATGTAATGATGCCTATAGTGCCATCAAAATCGCCCTAGGATTAGCCAACGCTTTTAACGTTAGCGTCAACGAGATTCCCCTCTCCCTAATTATCTCTTGGTACGAACAAAAAGCGATCGCTGTACTGCTCACCCTGCTACATCTAGGGATGCAAAATATCCGTCTGGGACCAACTTTACCGGCATTTATCTCCCCCAACGTCCTCAAATTCCTCTCCGATACCTATCACCTGCGGCCGATTACCACCCCCGCCAAAGACTTAGCCGATTGTCTAAGTTAAAACTTTCTGTAAAAATCCCACTCTTGGCCACAAATTGTGGCCTATGGGAAGGAGAGGGATATTATCCTCAAGGAGAATAATTTTTATGTCCGTAATCACTTTAAGCATTGATGGTAAAGATGTAGCGATCGAAGCGGGTTCGCGAGTTCTCGCAGCCGCTAGTCAGGTAGGAATAAAAATTCCTGCCCTCTGTCATCTCGATGGGGTTTCTGAAGTGGCTGCCTGTCGCTTATGTTTGGTAGAAATTGAAGGTATTAATAAATTATTACCCGCCTGTGTAACGGAGGTGGCGGAAGGAATGGTGATCCATACCGATACCCCAAAACTGAAAGAATATCGCCGCATGACGGTGGAATTATTATTCGCTGAAGGTAATCACGTTTGTGCGGTTTGTGTGGCTAATGGTAACTGTGAATTGCAAGATTTAGCCATCGAAGTGGGTATGGATCATAGTCGTTTTCCCTACCGTTTTCCCAAGCGAGAAGTCGATATTTCCCATCATCTTTTTGGTATCGATCATAATCGTTGTGTTCTCTGTACCCGTTGTGTGCGAGTCTGTGATGAAATTGAAGGGGCGCACGTTTGGGATCTGGCTTATCGCGGCGAAAAAGATAAAATTATCGCGGGAATGGATCAGCCTTGGGGCAGCGTTTCTGCCTGTACTTCCTGCGGCAAATGTGTTGCCGCTTGTCCAACGGGAGCCATATTCCGCAAGGGTTCCGCCGTTTATGAAAAAGAGGAAGATCGATCAAAGTTGGAATTTTTAGTTAATGCTAGGACTCAACACCAATGGACGCGTTAAAGTAATCGATGGAGGGTGATAATGATCGATGGGCGCATTTAGATATCTACGAGCAGAAATTAACCGTCAAGGTAAGGGAGGACTATGATCAGATTATGGGTAATAATCAAGATATCCTAGAGATTGCTGCCCAATACGAAATATCGGAGATCGATATCCGACGCGCCAAGGATTATGCTTTTGGATCGGGAGTGTCTCGATATCAATTTTTTCCCGAAGGTTTAATGGTAGCAGCTTGGCGAAGACTCGCTGGCGCTCAAGGGAATAATCTTGATCGGATGTTTCTCAATCATGAAATCTACGAATCTGACTTAGTGATTAATCGAGGCTTTTCGCAGCAACAAGCGCATTTACTGGCACAAAAACAATATCCTTGGTCCGATTCAATTCAGCAAACGAGATAATTATGACCACATCACCCGAATCGCAATTTCTGCAAGCCCTAGAAATGTGTCAGTCTCTCTCCAATTTGACGGCGCAATTTTCTAGTATTCCTTGTCGGGTAATTGAAATTTTGTCTGATGTCAGTCAAGAGCCTAGGGTTTTGTATTCGCTCTTAATTAAATATTCTAGAGAGGTGGATTGTGCTTTAGTTGCCCTAGATATTTATGCCAAAAATGCTGATAATTGGCGAGTAAAAGATCGAGATAAAACCTGTTCTCTTGGTTTTGGAGTGAAAGACCATTGCACGATTTTAAGCTGTTTGCTCAATTTCAGTAAACGTCCTTTTTCTTTTATTTCTTATACGGGAAATTTTGCATCAGAGGCGATTATTTTTGAGCTACTTAAAGACTGGAAAAATCTAGATATAGCTCCTTTCTTTGAGGAAAAAATGCAAGAGTTTATCCAGGAGGCAAAAATAGCTTAAAAGAGTATTTCTTTTCGTTTGATCCTTTTGACGAAATTGCAACTCAGCCAAAAAATACCAATCAAGGAATTAAAATTATGTCTAAAATTCGCTTCGCTACTGTCTGGTTAGCTGGTTGTTCGGGATGCCATATGTCCTTCCTCGATTTGGATGAATGGCTGTTAGAATTAGCCGAAAAAGTTGACGTGGTGTATAGTCCCGTCGGCTGCGATCTGAAAACCTATCCGGAAAATGTCGATGTCTGTTTAGTGGAAGGAGCGATCGCTAATCAGGATAATTTAGAACTAATTCATCTAGTCCGTCAAAATACCAAAACCGTCGTTTCTTTTGGTGATTGCGCCGTAACTGCTAACGTTCCCGCTATGCGGAATATGTTAGGAACTGCCGATCCCGTGCTAAAAAGGGCTTATTTAGAGTTAGGAGATAACACCCCTCAACTACCAGAAGAACCCGGTATCGTTCCCGAATTATTAGATCAAGTGCTGCCCGTCCATCAAGTCATTCCCATCGATATTTTTATGCCGGGATGTCCCCCCGATGCGGACAGAATTCGCGAGACATTGATTCCGATTTTAAAAGGGGAATTACCGGTGATGGCAGGACGAGAAATGATTAAATTTGGTTAATTGAATCAGTTATCAGTTATCAGTTATCAGTTATCAGTTATCAGTTATCAGTTATAAGATTTGAGTTTTAAGTTTTGAGTGAGCAGTATGTATTAAGTGAGCCTCATCAAATGCCAGTTTGCTGCTGTCTTTTCGCTGATTATTGATTACTGTTTACTGATTACTGATTGGGTGCATCTCACATTTGTAGAAATACCGACAATCAGCAATTATCAGTGACTCCTAAATTATTACAGATGTGTCAGCAGCCGCGTGTAAGCATCCCACCGAAAAACTAATGCGCGGGGGGTTTGGGGGCGGCGCCACGCCCCCAACGGGGGGTTTGGGGGGTAGAACCCCCCAAAAGCTTGGATTGAGTGAGAAAATCGGAAGTAATAGTAAATCCGTTGAGTATGGGCTACATATCAAGAGAGGCACTCCTGCAAAACGGAGAATAAATAATCAGTTTTTAATAACTGGATTTAGTATTACTGTTTACTGATCACTGAACATCTAAATCAAGTTAAAATATCCGCTTACTGATTACTGATTGGGTGCATCTCACATTTGTAGAAATACCGACAATCAGCAATTATCAGTGACTCCTAAATTATTACAGATGTGTCAGCAGCCGCGTGTAAGCATCCCACCGAAAAACTAATGCGCGGGGGGTTTGGGGGCGGCGCCACGCCCCCAACGGGGGGTTTGGGGGGTAGAACCCCCCAAAAGCTTGGATTGAGTGAGAAAATCGGAAGTAATAGTAAATCCGTTGAGTATGGGCTACATATCAAGAGAGGCACTCCTGCAAAACGGAGAATAAATAATCAGTTTTTAATAACTGGATTTAGTATTACTGTTTACTGATCACTGAACATCTAAATCAAGTTAAAATATCCGCTCCCAACATCCGTTGATATTTAGCTTCTAAGGCTTGTTTCAAATTGGGCAAAGTGATTAAATGGGGATCATCTAACATAATTTTTTCGGCGGCATCTCTTGCCAAAACTAACACCTCTTGATCCTCGACTAAACTAGCGAGGGCAAAATCTGGTAAACCCGATTGTCGTTGTCCTAAAACTTCCCCCGGACCGCGAAATCGCATATCCATTTCCGAGATAAAAAAGCCGTCTTGGGATTGTTCCAAAACCGTCAATCTTTGACGGGAATTAGCACTATTAGTCCCACTTAAAAGTAAACAGTAGGATTGATGGGAACCTCTGCCCACGCGCCCCCGTAATTGATGCAATTGTGAAAGGCCAAAACGTTCGGCATTTTCAATTAACATCACCGTGGCATTGGGAACATCCACCCCCACTTCGATAACCGTAGTTGAGACAATAATTTGCAGAATATTATCGCGAAAAGCTGTTAAGATTTCCTCTTTTTCGGCGGAACTCATGCGACCATGGAGTAAACCGATATTAAAATTGGGAAAAATCTTTTCTGATAAATTTTGATATTCTTCCACCGCAGCTCTAACATCTAATTTTTCCGATTCTTCAATCAAGGGAAAAATCACATAAGCTTGTCTGCCTTGGGCAATTTCACGGCGAATTAAATCATAGGCAGCCCTTCTTTGATTCCCATTTAAAGCGGTGGTTTGAATCGGTTGCCTGCCGGGGGGTAATTCGTCAATTTGACTCACATCTAAATCCCCATGTAGGGTTAAAGCTAAAGTACGGGGAATCGGTGTTGCTGTCATGGTTAAAACGTGGGGAGACTCTCCTTTGCTTAATAATCTTGCCCTTTGTTGTACCCCAAAGCGATGCTGTTCATCAATAACAACTAAACCTAATTTGCGGAAATTAACTGCATCTTGAATTAGGGCATGAGTTCCCACTAAAAGTGGTAATTCTCCTGTCTCTAATTGGGCGTGAATTTCTCGCCGTTTAGCGGTTTTTGTGGAACCAGTTAATAATTCTACGGGTAAATGTAAGAGATTAAACCAGCTAACTAACTTACGATAATGTTGTTCTGCTAAAACTTCCGTGGGAGCCATTAATGCCGCTTGATAACCAGATTGTAGGGCTGCTAAAATAGCATAAACTCCGACAATTGTTTTGCCAGAACCCACATCCCCCTGCACGAGACGATTCATCGGGGTGCTAGAATCTAAATCCTCTAAAATTTCCTCAATAACTCGTTTTTGAGCATTGGTTAATTGAAAGGGAATTATCTGATTAAATTGATCAATTAGTTGACCCCTAGCACTAAAAATAGCACTTTTCTGTGTCTGACGATACTGTTGCCGCCGCCGCAGAAAACCCAATTGTAAAAAGAAGAATTCATCAAAGACTAATCGCCGTCGCGCTTGACTGAGAATCTCGGCATTATTAGGGAAATGAATGTTAGTAATTGCTGTTTTTAAATCGATTAATCCGTATTGTTTTCTTAGACCGAAAGGCAAGGGATCTTTTATCGCCTCTACTGCCCCAAAAGCGGCGACTACAGCCTTTCTAATTAGGTCGGCGGGTACTCCATCGGTGAGGGGATAAACTGGCAGAATACGCCCGATTTTTAAGGACTCAATACTTGCCCCAGAACTGTCTAATAATTCAAATTCAGGATTTTCTAAAGTTAACCCATATTTTCCCGCTTTGACTAAACCACTAACCGCCACCACAGAACCGACGGGATAGAGTTTTTTTTGTCCTTCTTGCCAAGCACGATTATTATAGCGAGTTCCCGCATAAAAACGGTTTAATTTTATCTGTCCAGTGCGATCCTGTAAGAGCAATTCAAAGATAGCTAACTTGGTATTTTTGGGGCTATTAAAACAATTACAGCGCTTGACATTCCCCACTAAAGTTACCGTTTCCCCCTCGGTTAAATTAGCGATATTGACTTGACGACTGTAATCCACATGATCCCGGGGATAATAATATAATAAATCTTCAACTTTGTGGAGGTTTAATCTTTCTAAAAGACTGGCTTTTCTCTCTCCCACTTCCGCTAGATATTTCAAGGGTTGTTCGAGGGTAACTTGCCGTGGAGAATTAGTCTTTGCCGTGATGGGAGTGGTATTAATAATTTTCGCCGCAGCTGGTTCTTTTGGGGTGGGGGTTGCTTCTAAAGTTTGCCGTAATTGTTGCAAAAAATTGCGAGTTTCGGTGACTAATTGTTGTCTTTGTCTGGGATTAAACTGGGAATATTGGGCAAATTTTTGGGCTAATTCTCGCCAGCGATTTCTCTCACTGGTGGCAATTCCCACGGGAGGATTATCCCCGAAACTAAGACACAAAAACTCGCTAAAACGGTATTGATTTCCCTGAAGATCTGGATAACCTTTTTCCGCTTCTACAGATAAGGCTTTTTGTAATCTCACCCAGTCGGGTATTTCCCCTTTCATAATTGCCTCTTGATTCCAAATTTCCTAGTGTTATGTTTCCCTAATACCTCTGTTTAATTATAACTGATTAATCATACCAACTACTGCGCCACGCCGCTTCCGCTTGAGCGATAGTATATTCTTTGCGAAGGTGATGATATTGTTTACCTAGACGATTTAATTGTTCCCAAAGGGAGCGAATTTGATTTCTTTCGACACTTAAGCGCGCATCAGCAAATTCTAGTTCAGCCATTCGTAGATGAATCGCCGTTACTTTAGTGACTTTGCCACTTGAAAAATCATGATCATCCCCATCATCTTCATCTTCATCTTCATCTTTTTCTTCCTCTGGTTCAGGGTTTTTAGCTTCTACTAAAATGTTTAACATATTATTTCCTCCACCTAGGGATTGTCCCTCTTCTCCCGCTTGAATTGCCATATCGATAATTTGACTGGGTAGATGAGGGGGAATAATATAGGCTTTTTGTAGTTGCTGATTAATTTGTTTAGAGAGATGATTGAGAATCTCGATACAGTTTTTTTCCAGGACTCGACAACAATAAAGCAAAATATCGGGGTTATTAATCTCTCCAGTTGCGGCTAGATTTTCCCGTTTGTCTAGAAAAAGCTTCAAGAAATCTGGGGTGTTAACTGTCTCTGCTGGACTTTTAGAGAATCCTACCCCTGAAAATGCCCCTCGATTGAAGCTCTGTTCGCCCAATTGCTGTAAACTGGCTTTAGCCTCTTGTCCTAGAGCTTTGATCTCCTCTTGTAGTTTCTGACGATTGCTGTGGGAGAGGGCCAGAAATTCCCCCCCATAGTAACGGGTACAGATATAATACACTGCCCCGATCGCCTGTTTATAGAGAGATTCACCGAGTAAATCAAGATAAATTCGGTATTTTTCTCGCATTCTTTCGGCTAAATTTGCCACTTCCGTTTCTATGTTCTTTAAATCTTGTTGTAGCTTGTTCAGTCTTCCAGTCATAGAAATTTTACCGAGGGAGAAGTTAGCGATCGGCGAATTCTATTATAGCGACTCACTGTCAGCTATAGCACCCTGACATGGGGGAGATGCTCAGACGAAAAGAAGGTAAACTGGAATCTGTGCCGCGTTGATCGTCTTTAAATTTCACTGTAGAACGAATTGCTCAAGTCTTGGACTTAACTGTAGAAAAAGTGCGAGAAATACCAGAAACCCATAAAGATAATCTAGCAGTAAGCTATGACAGCGTTTCTGATCAAGATCAAGTGTAACCTAATTTACTATCGACCACCGACTCCCCAAAACGAAAACTTTCTACCTCACCATCAAGATAACTGCTCTACTTAAATTTATGACTAGCAATCCTTCAGCTTCTTTAAAATTAAAAAAAACAAAAATTACCGACACAAATATCACTCTCTCCCATGGCAGTGGTGGCAAAGCAATGCGGGATTTAATTAACGAGATATTCGTTAATAATTTTGATAATAACTTACTGGCAACCCTTGAAGATCAAGCACGATTTGAGATTAAAGATTTGGCTAAAATAGGCGATCGCTTGGCATTTACCACCGATTCCTATGTGGTTTCTCCCCTATTCTTTCCGGGGGGTGATATTGGCAGTTTAGCAGTCAATGGAACCGTTAATGATTTGGCTGTCGGTGGGGCAATTCCTCTCTATCTCAGTTGTAGTTTTATCCTCGAAGAAGGTTTATCTATCGACACCCTAAAAACCATCGTTACTAGCATGAAAATAGCCGCCGAAAAAGCAGCGGTAAAAATCGTCACTGGGGATACAAAAGTCGTTTCTAAGGGACAAGGGGATCAAATATTTATTAATACCTCTGGAGTGGGGGTAATTCCAGCCGGAATCAATTCCGGGGCGAATAATTTACAAGTTGGCGATCGCATTTTGATTAACGGTTTTCTGGGGGATCACGGAGCCGCCATTCTGATTGCTAGGGGCGAATTAGACCTACAATGCACAATCGAAAGCGATTGTCAAGCCCTGAATTCTTTAATTTCTGCAATTCTGGCCGTTTGCCCGGAAGTTAAAGCGATGCGGGATGCCACTAGGGGCGGATTAGCCACGGTTTTAACCGAATTTGCCCAAAGTTCAGGGGTGGGAATACAGGTACAGGAAACGGCGATCCCCATCCGGGAAGAAGTGCGAGGAATGTGCGAATTATTGGGCTTAGAACCGCTTTATCTGGCAAATGAGGGCAAATTAGTCCTTGTCGTGCCACCAGAGGCGGAAAATCGCGTTTTAGCAGTGATGCGCTCCCATCCTGACGGTAAAAATGCCGCTTCTATCGGGGAAGTCGTCGCTTCTCCCCCCAATTTAGTTTACTTAAAAACCGCTTTCGGCACTAAAAGGATTCTCGATATGTTAGTCGGTGAACAATTACCGAGAATATGTTAATTAGACAGAAGACAGTTTTAAAGGAAAAAGTGAAAACTAAAAAAACAGATAGTTGGGGTTTTGGGGTTTTAGTTGAAATTTCCCTGCTCTCTTCTCCCTGATAACTGATAACTGATAACTGATAACTGATAACTGAAAATGCACGAACTAGGAATCACCCAAAATATTATCGAACTTGCCTTAGAACATTCCCGAGGAATGAAAGTTAAGCGCGTGGTGTTAGAGATTGGTAAACTAACGGCAATTATGCCAGAATCGATCGCTTTTTGTTTTGATACCTGTTGTCAAGGTACTAATATAGAGGGGGCAATGTTAGAGATTCTGGAAATTTCTGGTTTAGGACAGTGCCAAGATTGCGGAAATGAGCTAGAACTAGAATATCCCTACGGAATCTGCGAGCGATGTGGTAGTCGTAATATAATCATTTTACAGGGTCAAGAATTAAATCTTAAATCGTTGGAGACAGAATCCTTATGTGTGTAACCTGTGGTTGTTCTGATAACTCGGAAGTGACGGTAACTAATCCGCAAACGGGAACCCATGAACATATTTTAGCCGATGGTACTGTTATTAGTCATAGCCATCACGATCACGATCATGAGCATCCCCATCATCCTGCGGAAATTCACGCTCAAATTCATGGTAACATTCTCCAAGTTGAGCAAAATCTGCTGGCAAAAAATAATCTATTAGCGGCACAAAATCGCGGTTGGTTGAAGGGGAGAAAAACTGTTGCCCTTAATCTGGTTTCTTCCCCCGGTTCGGGAAAAACTACCCTGTTAACTCGCACAATTGCCGATTTAAAAACCGCTATTCCTATCAGTGTGATTGAGGGAGATCAAGCTACAGCTAATGATGCCCAAAAAATTAGTGAAACCGGTTGCCAAGTCGTTCAAATTAATACCGGAACAGGTTGTCATTTAGAAGCATCAATGGTAGAGAGAGGATTAATCGAACTCGATCCACCGATGAATTCTTTAGTGATGATCGAAAATGTCGGTAATCTAGTTTGTCCTGCTTTATTTGATTTGGGAGAAAATGCCAAAGTTGTCATTCTTTCCGTCACCGAAGGAGAAGATAAACCGATTAAATATCCCTATATGTTCCACGCTTCTCAAGTCATGATCTTGACAAAAATAGACCTACTACCCTACGTTAATTTTAACCTCGATCGCTGTTTAGATTACGCCTATCAAGTTAATCCCAATCTGAAAGTTTTTCAAGTTTCCGCTACCACTGGAGAAGGTTTAGATGCTTGGTACAGCTGGTTAAAATCGCTGGTTTAAGTTAAGCAGTAACACACCAAAAAAGTTCAGTCTAACCCAAGGAAAAATGACCCTAGCACTTGATCAAAATATTTATAATCAACTGTTGACTAAATTTCAACCCAAGATTATTGAAAATGAGGAAGAATAAGTAGGTAGGCGTTAAAAATTATCAGACACCCCCCTTATCAAGGGGGGACTAAGGGGGGATCGGCACCCCCCTTATCAAGGGGGGACTAAGGGGGGATCGGCACCCCCCTTATCAAGGGGGGACTAAGGGGGGATCGAACCTAAAATCCATTTTTAATTTAATTATAACCAGCTACAATTATTAAGGATTTTGATGCCAAACAACCTCAACCCGAACCAGCTTCACCGAGGGAAGTATTATTACACTTAATGTCAGCTAACAACATGAAACAAGCTGATTTAGTTGGTAAAATTGGTTCTAAGGGTGTGGTTTCAGAAATTGTTAAAGGCAAGCGATCGATTAGTAAAGCTCAAGGGAAAATTTTAGGAGAGATTTTCAATGTTTCCCCCAGTGTATTCATTTAATTATCTATTAGTTGTTAATGAAAACAACCGTCATTGTTCCCCCGATTAAATGTCAAGGTATCAAAACTAAACTGGTATCATCAATCAAAAGTTTAGCAGATCATCAAAACTTTGATCGCTGGATAGAACCCTTTTGTGGCCTGGAGTTGGTAGCTTTTAATTTATACGAAATCCAGTTATTAAAAACTGATTATTTATTGCCTCTCCTGATATGTAGCCTATACTCAACGGATTTAGTATTATTTGCATAAGACTCCTAGGGGTGTGTAGGGACATGATGCGAAGCTAGTAGCAGCCTTGTGCATTCATGACCCTACACCTATTGGGACCTTCGTCAGGCACTAACAATAAGGCTGACTTTTAGGCAAAAACGCGAGCATCCCGAGGACGAACATAAACTTGTTCCCCGACCTTGAGATGCAATTGATCCAGTTGTTCTCGATTCAGATGGGCAATCAGGAGAGAGCGATCGGGTAGAATTAATTCCACATCGATGGCCCAACCCAGATGGATAATGCGCTCGACTTTTGCCGCAATACTAGACCCATTGGGAGAAGAGAGAATTTCCAGGTCGTGGGGACGAATAAAAATCTTGACTCCGTTAGTACCCCCCCCAAGCTGCTCGAACAGTGCAGCCGAGGTCGGTGGTAAAACATTCACCCGGCCGATAAAACTCATCACAAAAGCAGAGGCAGGATGATCGTACACCTGATCGGGAGTCCCCACCTGTTCGATTTTACCCTCATTGAAAATTACGATCTCGTCGGCCACTTCCATGGCTTCCTCTTGGTCGTGGGTGACAAAAACACTGGTGACATGGACTTCCTCGTGTAACTGTCGCAACCAAACCCGCAGCTCTTTTCTAACTTTGGCATCCAAGGCCCCAAAAGGCTCATCTAATAATAATACTTCCGGTTCTACCGCTAAGGCCCGGGCCAGGGCAACCCGTTGACGTTGACCCCCGGATAGTTGGGCCGGATAGCGATCGCCTAATCCCTGCAATTGAATTAAACTCAAGAGACTGTCCACTCGTTTTTGAATGTAGTCGGGGGTAGCTTTGCGGATATTTAAACCGAAAGCGATATTCTGACGCACCGTCAGGTGTTTAAAAAGCGCATAATGCTGAAAAACAAAGCCAATATTCCTTTTTCTGACATTTAAATGGGTTGTGTCTTTGCCGTTGATGATAATTTTGCCTGTGTCGGGGGGTTCTAATCCTGCGATCGCTCTCAGGAGGGTGGTTTTTCCCGAACCGGACGGCCCCAGCAGTGCCACCAGACGATTCGATTTGATCTCTAGGTTGATGTGGTCTAAAGCGGTAAAGGTGCCGAATTTTTTCGATACTTGCTCGATGATGATACTCACGGTAGCTAATCCTCTGGCAAAAAAATGTATAGGGTTTGACCGTATTTTAACTACAATTCAATCTCAATCGTATTAAAATACAATTACATTTTACAATATAGCGAAAAAATTAAGTTTCGATTCGGGAGATTACTGGTTATAAACCGAGACTAAAAAGATTAAACAGCGATAAAAGCTTACTATTACTCTTTTTTACTCTTTTAGTCGGTTCTAAAGGCTTAATTAACTAATTTTGTCCCTTAACTACCAGAAACACACCGGAGAAAAGAGACGACTGAGGCAAAAATGGACTATTCTTTATTGACAATATTTAGCTTTTTTATCGGAATTATCGTGGGATTAACGGGAATTGGCGGTTCATCCTTGATTACACCCCTATTGATCTTTGTATTTCAGGTTCCCGCTACCACCGCAGTGGGTTCCGATGTGGTAGCGGCCGGATTGATGAAAGTGGTCGGCACTGTTCGTCACTGGCAACAGCAAACGATCGAGTTAGAAGTGGTAAAATGGCTAGTAATTGGCAGTGTACCCGGTTCTCTGTTAGGATTAGTCGGTTTTCGCTATTTTCAGCAGAATAGCTCCCTCAATCTCGATCAATGGTTGCCTCCTATCATCGGTCTTGTCTTGATGATCGTGACTGTCCTAGCGGCCCTAGAACTACTAATCTCCTTATTTTTTCCCGATTTGTCCCCTTGGTCCTGGCCAAAATTAGATTTAACCACTCGCTCCGGTCAGATAAAAACAACGATATTAGGGGCAGTTTTAGGCTATTTGGTCGGTTTAACCAGTATTTCCAGTGGTTCCTTATTTGCATTGGTCTTGATGACCTTTTTTCACCTTGATTCTCGCAAATTAGTCGGCACAGATCTATCGCAAGCGTCCATCCTCTTAACCTGTACTTCCATTGGTCATCTGGGATTAGGAACGGTAGATTGGAATCTGGTACTTCCTATCTGGTTGGGTGGAATACCGGGGGTGGTAGTGGGAGCAAGATTATCGGAATATTTCCCCAAAAATGCCCTAAAAATACTGCTTTATACTATTCTAGTCACGGTCAGTTGGCGCTTACTCCAACCCACCTAACCCCCATAGTTCACTCGAAAGTCATCATACTACCCATCAACAGATCGGGACTGGTGGCGACAAAATAGATAATTCCCGCACCGAGAATAACGATCGCTAAACTAAATAGTACCACCCATCGATCGGCTGGTTCATAGGTATCTTCATCTATATCTCGTCTGACTGTAAAATAATGGGCCGTGGTCAAAAATACGGTCAATAAACCCACTAAAGCAAACATTAAGCCCAATTTCCAACCATAACCGGGCCGGGGAACCAGAGGAGGATGAAAGGCCCGTAAACGCAGGATAACCATACCAAAACCCATTAATGCGATCGCTGTTCGCATCCAAGACAGATAGGTGCGTTCATTGGCCAGATGATCGCGGACTCGATTGGGATTGACTTTTTTCGGTGTAATGCTGGTCTTGCTTTCCGTCACTGGCGATTTGAGAAAAAATAACATGATCGAGATGGCTAGGGGTCGGTTTCAAGTTGACCGCTTGATAAGATGATGTTATTCTATGGCACTTGAGTTATAGATGGTATGGAAAAAATCTAAAATATATTTTTAGATGTATTTGTATTGAATCAAAAATCAAATAGAGTTTGCTCAATAAATCTAAAAACCTTGTTGGGTAAGACTTTTAGACTTTTTGTCAACCAAAAAGTACCAGATTGGGGAGTGATCGGGGGGAAAATGCAGGTACTTTTTCCCTGAAAATCGCTAAAACCCTACACCCTACACCCTACACCCTACACCCTGCCCCCACCGAAAAACTTTTTGCCGCAAACCCTAAATAGATTCTGCTTGTTGCTGGAAAAGCGCCCATCCATAGCTTAAGGATAGGGCCAAGAAAGCGAGGGGAAGACTTTCCTTGATTATAAACACACCCAAACCGATCAACACACAGGGGACAAAGTGGCTGCCGTGACTGGTAATTAAATTAGCGATCGCCGGTAATTGGGTTAACTGATGAGCAGTAAAACACCAAACACCCACCAAGATCAGAAAAACGCTGACGATAGTGACTAAATTTTGCCAAGTATTACTAGCAAACAGAGGCAGATAAATCCCTATATTATCACTGCCATTGGCGATGGTAATTGCCGCCACAGCGCCGGTTTGAGGGGAAAACCAGGCCGCCAAGGGAAAATAAGGTGCTGATTCTACAGCGACCTCCACATTATTATCCGTCTCGGTTTCTTCTCGCTGCCAGAGACTCCGAATCCCGAAAATCACGGGTAACAGACCGAGAAAACGAATCCACTGAGCCGGAATCAAGAAACTCCCGAAAAAGCCAGTTAAACTCGCCAAAATCAGCAGGATAAAGCCTAAATACTGACCGATAACGATATGACGACGGCGAAAAAGTTTATTGACCTGGGTAAAAAGAATCGTCAAAATCAGGATGTCATCGAGATTAGTGGCAATAAAGGCCGCTATTGCTGTGGATATGGCAGTAATCATGGTGGTCATAGGATTTTTTTCTTAATCGGCTCTTCTGATCTCGATCGCCCTACTTCTACTCTAGAAAGAGCCATTAATAAAATCAAATATTCTTTCTTGTTGATTTAATAAATTAAAATGATGGAAAGACCAATAGAGACGGAAAACCCATTGCCATGGCCAGAATGACCCTAGATCAACTGGAAATCTTTCTAGCGACTGCTGAACATCTCCACTTCACCAAAGCAGCAGAAGCTTTATATATCACCCAACCGGCCGTCAGTGCCGCCATTGCCTCCCTAGAAAATGAATACGGGGTGAAATTATTCCATCGCGTCGGTCGTCACATCGAGATCACGGAAACAGGACGTTTACTGCAATTAGAAGCGCAACGCATTCTCACCCAGGTAACTTTGACAGAAAGGGGATTGGCGGAATTCAACGACTTGCAACGGGGAGAACTACAATTAGGGTCGAGTTTGACTATTGGTAACTATTGGCTGCCGGCAAAAATTAGCGATTTTCAGGAGCGCTATCCAGCAATTAAGATCAACTGCACCCTAGCTAATACGGAAGAAATCTGTCTGGGTACGGCTAACGGACGTTTTGACCTAGCATTAATCGAGGGAGAAGTCAAGAGTGATTTAACACATTGTTTAGAACAGGAGATCGTCGGCAGCGATCGCTTATTAATCATTGTCGGACGTTCTCATCCCTGGTATAAAAGAGAGGCGATCGAATTGCCGGAATTAGTGGAAACCCCTTGGGTAATGCGAGAATCGGGATCGGGAACTCAACAAAGATTCGAGGAAGCTTTACAGAATTGGGGCATCGATTTACGCACATTAAAGGTGACTTTGCTGTTAAATACGGGGGAAATGGTGAAAGCAATCATCGAGAATAGTTTGGCAGCGGCCGGCATTTCCGAATTAATGGTTCAAAAGGAATTAGAATTAGGCACATTGCGATCGATTCGAGTCATCGATACTTCCAGTTCATACCCTCGTTATCTCGAATTTATGCGCCCTTTTTTAAAAATAAAACACCGTCAGCGCTTTCAACCCCGGGTCTGTCAAGTTTTCGAGCAGATGTTGTAATCTGATAGCAATCACCGAAAATTAACTAGAGCAAAAATAAAGATATGTAGGGGAAATTATTTTTGGCAAAAGAGATGGGGAATGAGGTAATATAAATCTCTCCTTTTAACTCTCAAAAATTGTCATCTATAATATTTTTAGCCGACAAGTTCTTGGGCTTTCTGAGAAAGAACCTCATCCATCCAAGCATTGATACTTTTACCTTTTTTAGTTGCTGCTAAATAGATTTTACGATGAATTTCGGGGGTTGTTTGATAAGGTAGCTTTCCTGAAAAAGGTTGATCGGGTTCTTCTCCTAATTCTTGGCAAAATTCTAGATAGTCATCAACAGATTCATGAAAACACTGTACAGCTTCTTCAATAGTTTTGCCGTGAAAAGTAATCACATCTTTAATGTCAATGACGATTCCAGAGATCAGATTATCGTCAAAGTCAATTTCAAATTTACCTGTATATCCTTTATAAGTTGTGGTGTACATAGTTTTTGTTTCTCTCAATAAATAATCAATAATTGAGGCAATTAAATGATATTAGCATTTTCTAAAAAGAGGCGTATATCCTTGTCTGAATTGCATTCAGAACTCGCTGTTGCTTTTTTTTCATTGAGTAAGGTTCAGTAACTTTTTTTCGTATTATATCAGTATTTTTAGAAAAAGGAAGACTCTCTACGGTATTATTTAATCTATCAATAGGATTGGTTTGAACCCTTTACTTGTAATGCTGATTCTTTTTTCACTCTCTCCCTTCAATAATTTTAATTTCTTCCTCGCTTAATCCATAGAGTTTATAAACAATTAGATCGATTAATTCATCGGTCGTGCTTAATTGTTGTTTTAGGGGCAAAAGTTTATCTAGACTGGTTTGATATTCTTTTTCTAGGGTTTCCTGTATTTGACGATCTAGCAAGTTAACGGTAATTTTCTTTTTGTTCTTTTTCAGTATCTCCCACAGTTGATCGCAGCTAAGATGAGGTTCGCTTTTTTGGTAGTCACCGAGATAGTTTTGGATTTTTGATTTGTTGGTTAAATTATCGATCGCACTACCGATTATTCTCTCTAAATATCTTAAAAAGCTTTTGATTTCTTTTTGTTTTTCCCGATTTATCTCGATCATCTGTTCTGCTAAGTAGGCCAGAATATCATGGACTATATCGGTTTCTTCTCTCCTAATATGTTCCTCGATTTCTTTTAATATTTCTTGCTTTTCTTGATAACTTTTGATAAGTTTCTCTAAACTCTGTTGACGGCGATCGCTTTTGGTGTTAAAAGATATTTTTCGGATGGGGATGTTCTCCATGTATTGACCAAAAAATCTTAATCTACCTTGCTTCTCTGTATCCCCCAATACAGCACTGTTTTGAGACATATAAAAGAAAATTAAGCTGGAATTTAAAAGAGCTAGTAAATAATAACTTTGGCTAGGAATTAAATAGGTAGTATTGATTGAGTAAAAGCCATTATTATCTAAAGTAAAGCGCGATTCTTTAGCAATATCTGGATAAATAATTTTAGGTTTTTCAAAAATATCATAATAAGTGCAAGATCTTAATTCCCACCAAAACTGTCCTTGATCACATCTTTTTCTAGCTTTTTCTGCAAAACCCTCAAGATGTTTAGTAAGAGAAGGGTATAATGAAGAAAGATAATTCCAAGCTAATTTTTCCTGATCTGTATCTATTTTTTGTTTTGTCCATCCCCAGGGAATCAATAATAAATATAAGTCCCGATTCTTGATTTCATATTTCCTTAAATCATCTCCTACTATTAAAGACTTGATAAATTGTTGATTGTTTGGGTCAGTTCTTACTAAATATTCTTTGATATTTTTGTCAATCACAAATGCTTCGTTACATCCTATTTTAATTCCCAGATAAATCTGATTGTTTACATATTCACTCAGAAAAACAGCTTTTTTTTGTAATTTTTCGACAATTGTAGCAATCTGATTTTTAGCTAAGGACCAACCTTCCACAGACAAGCTATTTTCACATACATAATATGACAGATCATTAATCACATCAATTAAACTATTGAATTTGAGAGACTTAATCTTTGATACTAAAACATTTTGTTGACCTACAATATTATTTTCAATCAGTAGAATAGATGGAAAAGTTGCCGCTTCCGAAAAAACAGGCAATTCTCCAAAATCGATAATTTCTTTTATAGTTGTTTGCTGGGTTAGAAATTGTCTTAATTTCGTTCCATAATTAGCACGCATAAATTTATTTGATATAATCAAACCCAAGTGACCTCCTTGCTGTAAGGATAGTAACCCCATTTCGACAAAATAAACGTATAAATCGGCAACTCCATGAAAAGATTGATAATTTTCTTTTAGAAAGGGTTTAATATCTTTTAATCCTTCTTGTCGAACATAAGGAGGATTACCGATTACTGCATCAAAACCGGGGTTATCCTTCCAAGAAGCGGAATCAAGATCGATAAAAACTTCAGGAAATTCCAGATCCCAATGAAAAAAACGCTTACTTTTATATAAACTAGCTGCTTGGTCTAAAATTCCTTGATCTGATCGGGGTATCTTATCCCAATTAATTGCCGATATATTACCACCGTAGCGCTGCAGAAACTCGATAGCAGTTTTAACCCCAAAAAAGCGAGAAAGGAAAACATCTAATAAACGCTTGTAGGGTTTAGCTTGACTATCAAAATCACGGAATAACTGTTCACTTGTTTCCACTTCAGCAAAAGTCGCATCGCTGAGGGTACTAATTCCCCGCATAATTTCCGCGGCCCGAAGTAACCCAACAAAAGGGCCCGTTAAAAGAGTTAATTGACCACTTTCTTCCTCGATCATAGCGGCTTCTGCGTCCTTGGCGGTAGTTCCGATCAGAGAATTACCACAACGTAAATGATGATCCAAAAAACTCAAAGGTGCGCCCACTGTGAAAGAATGTAACCAGAGACTAACTTTGGCCAATTCTACAGCCATCGGATTGATATCTACCCCATAAATACAGCGCTTCATCACCACTCTCTGTAATAATTGCGTTGGTTCAAGGGTGGGAGAATCGAGAATAATTCCCTGTTGTCGGAGATTGTCGATAATATTTTGTCGGGTGGTTTCCAACATGGTTAAAACGGGATTATCTTCGGGATAAAGATTGAGAATCTGGATTAACTCATCGGTGAGATAGTCCACTGCTTCTACTAAAAAATGTCCGCTTCCCATGGCGGGGTCACAGAGTTTAAGATCAAGTAAGGTGGTGATCGCTTTTTTTTCTAAGCGTTGTAGCTCTTTTTCTAATCCCTGCTGACTGAGATTTCCTAAACGTCTATCGCTGCTTTCTTGTCTTCGGGTGGCGATTTCTGTCATCACATCCCCGAACTGTCGCGCTCTTTGCTCTAAAATTGGTTTGAGGGTATGACTGACAATATATTTAACAATATAATCGGGAGTGTAATAGGAACCGGTGGCTTTTCTTTCTCCCCGATCATTTTCCAGATGCACCGATTCCCCCTCAATCACGATGCGATATTCCAGTAATCCTTCGTAAATTGATCCTAACTGTCGCACACCTAAAAAACTATAGTCGATCGGCTGTCCCTCAAAACGTGCTAACTTGTCTAGGATGGGCGCTAAAACCGCATCGGATAACTTATATTGACCGAGAAAACAATTCACCCGGCCTTCTTCCATGTCAAATAAACCCCCGTTGTAACGAGGTACGGCTAAATTAGCATCCCCTCGATCGACAATGCGAAATAAACTGAGGAGAGCATCGTATATTCCCGTCGAGGTGCCACTAAAGACCTGCTGACGATCGATTTTAACGGCAATTTCTCGCGTCTTTTGCAATAAGCTGTAATCGCGATAGTCTCCCCTCACCGGCAGCAAGTCCCGCGCTTCTGCGTAGAGCAGAAATAATAATTTATACAGCAGGGATAAACTCGCCTCATACAATAAATCTGGCTGTATGTCTGTATTTAATGATACAAAACCTTGAGAAATATCGGGAAAAATGCGATCGAAGACTAACTCTTTTAACTCGTTACCCACTCTGGTGGCATAGGTGGTACTTCCCTCCCGGACCCGTTCAAGGAAATTCTGACCGTGAATATCCTTAATAAAAGCCTCTTGACGGAAAAATAACCAGAAATACGGAAATTTTTGCCGGTCTCCCCCTTCTAATAGTTCCATCAAGTCCACTAGATAAAATTCCGTGGCTGTGGAGGACGCTTGACGGTAATATAAGCGCCATTCTCGACCATTAGTGAGAATACCCCAATCTACTCCCGTCCCCGTGAGATAATTGGTGATCTGAAAGGAAGGATTACTATTTTTCCAGATATCTCGCTGATCATTCTTAGAAACGTCACTAAGAGAACGTTGCCAGTATTTGGCCTCAGCGATCGCTAAAACTTGACTATAAAAGGCTCTTTCATTATTCTGGAGAGCATAGGCTTGATAACGGTCATTTTCTGTGGCAAATAGGGCATAATCTGGCCTTTCTGACCTTCCTTTTCCCCTACTGCTTACTTGCGGTATATAACTAAAACCGAGAATTTCTAGAATCGGTTGTATTAATTCTGCTTCCGTTTGCGCTTCGTTAAGAGTCGGCAAAATCGCCTTTTTTTGTTGATAAAGACTCTCTAAGCGGCCAAATGCCACGGATACATCCTCTTGCCATTCCCCAGAATCCGGCAGCCGATGCTCAAGATAGTGTTGAGAAAAAAGTGGTTTATTGCCCGTTTGTCCTGACATGGCCGATTATCCTAACATTGAGGGTATCTAGCCTAAAAATGAAGGGTTCGCAGGCAGGCACGGATTCCCATTATACAAAAAGTATATGTCAAGTCTCCGATTTTGTCAAGGGTTTTGGCCAAAAAAATCGCCTCTGGGAGGCGGGGGTGAAAGGTATCACCCCAGAGAAATAATTAAACGCCAAAAGACTTACCACAGCCACAGGTTTGACTGGCGTTGGGATTAGTGAATTGGAAACCACCGCCGATCATCGCGTTGCTGTAATCTAACATGAGACCGTAGAGATAGAGCAGACTTTTTTTATCAGAGACAATTTTGAAGCCATCGTAATCGAAAACCTCATCTTGGGGGCCAATATTGCTAGGATGCTCAAAATCCATCATATAGGACATTCCCGAACAACCACCCTGACGCACACCCACGCGCAGACATAAATCCTTGCCCTGTTGCTCTTTGAGCATGGTAAGGTGTTTGAGGGCAGCCTCACTGAGTAAAATTCCTTTTCCTTGAATCTGAGTAGCTTGTGTCATCTTTAGCAGGAACTCCTAAACGCAGTTGAAGGGGACATATAAAACTTTACCTTCTCCTATCCATCTTAACGATAGTTGAGGGCTGATGACTGGATTACTGTTTACTTTTCCCAGTCTCGCAGGAGTTATAGGGCAAAAAAAGCAAAAAACTGGGATTATTAATTAAATAGCGTTGCCAGAGACGACTAGATTCTTGAAACAAACCCTAGAGCCATTCTCAGCCGATTTTCATCACCCAACGGACAGGACAGCGCTGCCTTGGGGATGCCGAAAAAGCAGCCAGAAAATATCCAAAGAAATTCACTTTTCTAAGCGGAGATTAGCGCCGCTGCTATCGGTGCGATAAACCCAAGTTTTTTGGTTATCAGTCAGAATAATTCGCCATCCTTGCACCAGTGCTTGAGTACAAAATTCTCCCGGTTTAGCTAATCCTAAACAACCATCGGGCCAAGTTTGTGGTTGTGCTGCTTGAATTTGCAAGCGATTAACCGATATCTTGGTTTTCCGACTCAAATCTTGACGGGCAGCCGCGATGACTGAATTAGGTGGCTCAGGAGATGCTAAACTGGGTGGCGCTAAGAGGAGAGAAAGCAGACTCATTAGCATTAGAGTGCCAGTTGCTCCCTGAATAATTCTCGTTTTACCGATTTCTACTTGCTGGCTCTGGCTAAAATTTTTTCTAGATATCATCTTTAGTGCTGCCTCTTTCCGGGGGTGATAGTCTGATCAAATTTTCCTTTTTATTGTCAGTGTCAGATCCCCCCGCCTATCGGCACCCCCCTTATCAAGGGGGGCAGGGGGGATCGAACCTAAAATCCATTTTTAATTTAATTATAACCAGCTACTTATGTTCCCTCTCTGGTTTTCGAGTAGAAGCAGCAGTCACTCTCGGTTTTCGTTGTCATCTCCTGAAAACTTCCGTCTCTTTAAGGGGCGATGGCGATTAAAATAGATGAGGATGAACTATCTTAGATGGATGGGCTTATGTTATCTTTTTTCCTCCGTTGGTTGATTACCGCCGTCTCTTTATTGATTACAGCGCGAATAGTACCAGGTATAGAAATTAAAGATTTTACCGTGGCTTTGATAGCTGCTGTCGCTTTGGGTTTAATTAATGCTATTATTAGACCCCTGTTGATTCTTTTTACCCTGCCTTTAACTATTTTGACCCTAGGGTTATTTATTTTTGTGGTCAATGCCATTTCCTTTTCTTTAGCCTCCTATTTTATCCGTGGCTTTGAGGTAAAATCATTTTTTGCCGCTTTATTCGGTTCGATCGTGGTTTCGATCATTTCAGGAGTTTTAAATGGCATTTTCGTTGACTAAAGTGGGCAATAATTCGGTTGTTTAAAACAGCTTGGCTTACTCTGATTGATTAATTTCTGATCGAGAGACGTTGATTATAGCAACGTCTCTCTATTTTTTTTGGGGATGAGTAAATCTCTACTGATTTGCTGTGGCTTTTGTCGTTAAAAATCAGGAAAATTTCATCCCAAGATTTCCATCTCAAGCAGCCAGAGCAAGTTCAATTACTGTTAAAATAAATGGAATTGTTGAGCTAAGTAGATTAACTAATCTCCAGTCAGTTTTTCTTGATTCCCCCCCACCCTACACCCTGATCACTAAAAATCGATGAACCAATTAAACTTAGAAGTTGCGGGAAAAAAAGAACGTTTAGATGCTTGGATGGGGTCACAATTACCCGATTTATCGAGATCGAGGCTGCAAAAATTGATAGAACAGGGATACATACAGTTAAACGGTCAAATTTGCACTAATAAAAATACTAAAGTTGGTCAAGGTGATCACTTAAAGATTACCATTCCCGACAGTCAACCCCTCGAATTAACCGCCGAGGCGATCGAGCTTGATATTCTTTACGAAGACGAATATCTGATTATCATCAATAAACCGGCCGATTTAGTGGTTCATCCGGCCCCCGGCCACGAATCGGGAACCTTGGTCAACGCTTTACTGCATCACTGCCCAAATTTAGCCGGAATCGGTGGAATTCAACGCCCCGGCATAGTTCACCGCTTAGATAAGGATACCACGGGTGCGATCGTTATTGCCAAAACCGACCAGGCCCATCAACACCTACAGGCACAATTAAAAACCAAAACTGCCCGTCGGGAATACATGGCCCTCGTCCATGGTGTCCCCAAAAGCGAAACAGGTACAATTGATCTGCCCATCGGTCGTCACCGCAGCGATCGCCAAAAGATGGCTATTATTGCCGTGGAAAAAGGCGGTAGAAATGCCGTCACCCACTGGCAAGTCAAGGAAAGACTAGGCAACTACACCTTAATGGAATTTCGCCTAGAAACTGGCAGAACTCATCAAATTCGCGTTCATAGCAGCCATATCGGTCATCCGATTCTTGGGGATCCCCTTTATAGTTCCGGTCGTTCCATCGGGATTAATCTACCCGGGCAGTTACTCCACGCCCATCGTTTAATCTTAATACATCCGGTCACGGGAGAGAGCCTAGAAGCGATCGCTCCCTTACCCGCTATTTTCCCGAAAGTTTTAGCTATTTTACGGCAGAGAAACCCCTAGCGCACAAATTGCGGCATAATCTCTGCTGCTGTCCATAATCCGTAGATACCGCGACGATGCAGGGAAACCCCCGCTTTCAGATAACCGAAAGCTGGCCCGCAGACATTAGCCGCCATACTGGTTTCATCACCTAAAGTGAAGGTATGGGTGGAAATTTTGCCTTCAAAAGTCCGCCCCGTGACTTTAACATTGGTACTTAAGGGCTTTTTCGGGTTGCGCGTATCCACCACACCCCCGACGGAAACCCGATCGCGTCCACAAATTCCGGCTAATTCCAGCATAATATCGTCGGCGTGTTCCATATTTTCGAGGCTGAGAATGCCATTGGTTTTATTTAACAGCATTTCCACTTCCGCATCACTCATCCGGTGGGCCGTTTCTGGGTTGTAACTGGGTAAATGGGCGATATCTTCGCGAATAGTGGCACGATAAGCCTCCCAGTTGGCGATTCCCACGCCAAAGGTAATTTTAACGCTGTGAATCTCTGCATAACTCTGGGCAGCTAGGGCAGCGGCCGCAGTTAACAGTCCGGGGGTAGCACCGCAGCCGGTCATGTAGGTGATGCCGGCGGCTTCTAGGTCTGCTTGTAGTGCTAATATTTGTTCCATGGCGCTGGTACGTTTGAGAGCATCGACTAAAACTCCGCGCCAACCTAAGCGAATGAAAGTTTTAGCGATATCGGCCATGAAATTGTTAGGTAAATTCGGTAAGGCGAGGAAATAGCCTTCTACGTCGGCAGTTTTGATTAATTCCTCGATACTGTTCTCGCTGAGACTGCCGTAATTTTCCAGATAACCGATCGAACCCCGGTCATGATAAATTTTGTTACAGGTATTGACATCTAGACCGTCTTTGTGGTATGCAAAACCAGCTTTATCGGCGGCGGCAGTCCAAAGCATTTCCTGTTTGGGGGCGAGAATTCTAGCGGCAGCCTGTCCCAAACCACCAAAACCTAAAACACCGATCCGAAGGCGATCGCTGGCTATTTGTTTATTCATATTTGTTCTGATTCCTATAGACAAAATTCTATGATCTCGGCGGTCGTGGTTCGCCGTTGCATCTCCTTTATTTTCAATTTATCGCTTCAGGTCGTCTTTTTTGTGTACTTTTGTTAAATTATGCCCTCCGGGGACAGGTTCGCCCTTGACGATGAAGAAAAGTTACGCGAAACTTACAAAAAATGAAAGTGGTTGGCCGAGATAATATAAAGTTTTGCTAAAATTTTAACCAGATTGCTACGATTAGCAAACTATCGTAAATTAAAACGATAGGGAGCTTTGCAAACCCCAGATCACGCCGAGAAGACCTATGAGCATGGAAAGCCTAGAGTTTATCATCTATCCCGATGGTCGCGTCATGGAAAAGGTGACAGGCATAGTCGGTTCATCTTGTCAAGAGGTGACGGCGGCGATCGAGGCACAACTCGGGCAGCTGATGTCTCAAGAGAAAACCTCGGATTATTACCATCAAACCGTCAGCCAGTCAGAGAAAGTCAGCAACGCAGCCACTTTTAGCGACTGGTAATTTTTCATCTTTCCCAATCCCTTTATTTAAGCCACTGAAAAACCATGTCACACTTTAGCAATATCAAAACCAAAATCCGCGATCTATCCTACCTAAAAGCCGCCCTCAGCGATATGGGGATGGAATGGAAAGAGGGTTCCCACCCCGTCAAAGGTTATCAAGGTCAAACTTTAACCGCAGAGGTGGTAATCGAGCAAGATAACAATTACGATATCGGGTTTCGCTGGAATGGTAACGAGTACGAGTTGGTTGCCGATTTGCAATACTGGCAACAACCCCTAACCGTAGAAGGATTTTTAAGAAAAGTAAATCAAGGTTATGCCTACCACACCATTCTGGCAGAAACTGCTAAACAGGGTTTTCAGGTGGCAGCACAGGAAAAAAATACTGATGGTTCTATTCGTCTAGTGGTACAACGTTGGAGCGCCTAATGGCTGATTTTTCTCCCGAACGCTCTGGTTTTGAACCAGAGTTAGGGGGATTCCTGAGAGATTCCCCCGATCGCACTGGTTTTGAACCGGAATTGGGCGGTTTACTGCGCCAGAAAGCGGTTTACGTCGATGAGGTCACTTGTATCGGTTGTAAACACTGCGCCCACGTTGCCCCCAATACCTTTTTTATTGAAGGCGAATACGGTCGCTCTCGCGTCTATAATCAGGACGGTGACGAAGAAGAAATTATTCAAGAAGCGATCGAGACTTGTCCGGTTAACTGTATTCACTGGGTTAATTATAATCAGTTGTCATCTCTTGAGGAAGAACGCAAACATCAAGTGATTAAACAGTTAGGTTTTCCTCAGATTCACAAGAAATTTAGCCCCGCAGATTTAGATTTCTAGGAAATAATAGGTGCAGCCTCATCCACCTATTATTTCCTAGCAGTCATGGCAGCGGCTCTCGATCGAATCTGCTACAGTTCTTAAATGAATACCCAACTGATTGATTCTCTCGCGCGAATTATTCTCTCTCTCTCCGAGGAAGAAAGAGAGTTACTGAATCGAAAAATTGAGAGCGAACAACGGTAAAATTTGCAGATTAACGCTCAAATTTTGGATTTAGAAAACCGTGTCAAGCAATAGGAAAATCAATATCCCATGAGTTCGGAAGAATTCTCTTCTAGATTTCGTTCCGGTGAGCTAGGGGACGCTATGGATTATTTCGAGTGGAATGTTTATTATTAAATGCTATTGGCAGCCAGAAAAGAGATAAGTTTACGATCAAATTAGATGGAGATAGCCGATTATATTCGCAAGGTTAAACGGAAATTATCTGAGAGTTTGATCGTCAACTCTTTCACGATTGTCGATGAAAGAATTTTATTCGATCGAGGCTATTTCCGAGCGAGAGTCCTTCGATTTCAGGACAACAACCGTATAAAATTGAACTACTGAGATCAATCATGAATCCTAGAGTTAAAGAAGTTATCCCTTTGCCAAACTATCAATTACAACTCATCTTTACTAATGAGGAAAAGAAAATTTATGATTGTTCATCACTGCTCGATTTTGGCATCTTTCAAGAACTTAAAAACAAGCAGTATTTTAATCAAGTAAAAATTTTAGATGGTACGGTAACTTGGCCGAACGAACAAGATATCTGTCCGGATACTCTCTATCTTGACTCCATTTCCCAAACCTAGAACAGTTCGATCGAGGAAACCCGACAACTTCGCATAAAATTTAGGAAGTATGAAAAGTAACGCTCCCACTGATCGGATTTTCTTTCGCTACAGTCTTTCTCAGAAAGATGAGGTTAGTTATTGTTGCTAAAATACTTGATGAGTAAGGATTAATTTGTACTTCATCTTTAGGAGAAAGAGTGAGAAATTTTCTATTTACCCGGTGATTGTTGTGGGGGGGGGAAAGTTAGAGGCAATCGGGGCAAAATGATAAGTATTTTATATGCAAATACCTTCAATACTTAAAAATATTTAAATTTACAATTGGTAATATTTATTTTTACTTAAGAATTTATTGAGAATAATTTCTATTTATTTACGAGATAGCAATACTTCCAGCGATTCTGGTATAATTTTGCATTATGCTATGGTGGGTTTTTGTAGTCTTTTTTGGACTTGTTAAGGTCTAGCTTGCCTTAAAACCATTGCTAAATCTAGACTTTCCCTTTTAGCCAAACCAAACACTCCCGCTAATTCTCCCTTTTTTCCCGAACAACGTTGATCTAATTTTTGTGTAGTTTTGTTGCAAAGTCAAAGTTTTTTTGACAAAATGCTTAAATTGTGGTATGAAGGGAGTGCGACGGGATTTAGCATCATCTCTAGTTCCAATGTTTCCTAAAAAAGGATATAGGTGGAATTCTCATCAACATCGACAAATATTGTCTATCTTCATAAGTAGCATGACGCTGAACCGATTTAATATTACTTAATTACTATCATAATATTTCTTCTCAAAAAAAGAGGAGAAAAAAGCAAGTTCTGCCTTTCTCTCCTCCAGTCTAGCGATTAATTAGATTGGAACAGTAGTGAGTAATCTTTGACTACTATTGACTGCTTTAGTAAGCACCGTTATTTTTGGGAAAAACCACAACACCAATAGTTCTAAAGATTACCCATATATCGGTTAACCAGTTGCGCGAATTAACGTAATACACATCCATCTGCACCCGCATGGGATAGGGGATGTCATTACGTCCAGAAACTTGCCATAAACCAGTTAAACCGGGGCGAATAGTTAAAACTTTGTCGATGCGATTGCCATACTTCTGCAATTCTTCGGGAACTAAAGGCCTCGGACCGACGACGCTCATATCTCCCCGCAGGACGTTGAAGAATTGGGGAAACTCGTCTAAACTGGTTAAGCGGAGAAACTTGCCAATCCAAGTTATGCGGGGATCGTCCTTAAGCTTGAAATTATCCTCGAATTCCGCTCGCAGTTGGGGAGAGTCTTCCATCAGTCTCTCTAATACCTTATCCGCATCCATTACCATAGTACGGAACTTGATACAGTTGAAATGCTGGAAGTTTTGACCGACGCGCTTCTGCACATAGAAGACCGGACCGGGGGAACTAATCGCGATCAGTAAGGCTAAGATTAAATAAAGCGGCGAAAAGAAAATTAGAACCGATAGGGAGAAAACGATATCGAATAATCGTTTTGAGGTATCGCCGTCTAAAGCTATTAACCAAGATTTTTGATGCCGTCTACCAGAGACCGAAGGTTTGAACCCTCGCTTCATCAAAGCTTGTAGAGCCTTGACGGAGATAAGTTGGCTATTAGCAGTCATCTTACTCCTTCACATCACACACACCACACAGTACCTATGATAAAGCCACAAGACTGAAAAAACAAGTCTTTGGGCTAATAACTGGCACTGGTCATTTTAGAGCCTTTGTACTGAAAAATCTCTAATTAGGGTTTACTGAAAAAGTTTGTTGCTGGGGTTAGGAGTCAGTAGTTAGAATTCAGGAGTCGGTATTCAGGAGTCAGGAGATTGCTTTTATGGTTCTTCGTTACTTAGTATGGTTCGATAGGGTGGCATAAATGGACTAAATCTTTATCTGGCAAGAGATTTAATTGATTAGTTCGCTCTAGATCGAAAACAATTAACAAAAATCGCCAAATGTCTTTCTCTATAAGAGTTTCATTCCTTATAACCCTGTACGTTGCATAAGACAAACCGAAGAACCGCTTTTATTTATTCTTGCCACTTCCTAATTCATAATTCCTAATTCATAATTCCCGCTCCCCTGCTTCCCGCTTCCCTGCTCTCCTATGCCTTTTAAACAGGATTTAGTAGTATAGGACGCTTTTGAACCACCAAAAATTAATTATGCAAGAGGTTTAATAAAAAATAAAAGAGCATCATTTGCTGATGCTCTTGGTGACTGAATATTTAAGTAGTTACAGCTTTGATCCTAAGGATGAAGTATGCTCTTGTGTGCGCTCGTCTCATCAGTCCTGAATTCTGGCTCCCGAAAACGAAAACTTTATACTTCATCATTTAAGATAAATCCCATACTTAGGCGGTGCGTTTTTTCATACTACCTAGTTCTCGAATGCCTAACCAACCGATCAAACTATAGGAAATCGATAGCAACATACTTTGAATACCAATTCTTAACCACTGTTTCAAAGCCTCCAAGTTGGCTTGGCTTTCTGCCTGTTTTCGCCGCTCTTGCAGCTGAGTTTGTAGCTGATTTTTGATCTCATCTAATTTCTGTTTAAATTCCTTCGGGCTTTTGGATAAATCGCGTAAATTAGTTAATTGCTCTCTTTGTTGACGGAGGGTCTGTAACTGTTCCGTGTTGATCGGTTGTCCTTGGAAACGACCAGTTTCAATCACTTGAGTTCTCTGAGAGATCTCCTGGTCTAATCGTTGGGGATTTTGCGATAGAGTATTTACCTGGGCTAAGAAAGCTTGAATTTGTCCCTCCCCCTGGTCAACACCCTGTTCAATTTGAGTCAAAGCGTTGTTTTTAATCTGGTTGATATTATTGATGTGAACGGGAATCATCAACAGAAAAACTAAACCTAACAGGGTGGAAAAAATAAAGATCGGCCAACGCAATTCAAAGCGGGATTTTCTAGGAATGACATCTTTATTGTTAGCGTCAATCCAGTAAGCGATTAAAACGAGAATGATACCGAGGAGAGGGACAATTCCTCGATCAACAAAGGTGGTGACGAACCCTACCTGCCATTGGGATTGATTGAATTGATAGGGCAGCGGCAGGATAAACCCATCCAAAAGGAAGGAAAGAATGAAAACCAATCCCGTTAATTTCAGGCACAAAGAAGTAAAGCTGTTCATCGCTGTTTCTGTAATGGTATGTCAATGAATAGATTCATTAGTCTGTTTAAAAGTTCTCGCTGGGGATTCGCGGAAGGATTTTGCCGAGAGGCAATCTGACAAACTGCAATTTCTAATTAACTTTCGCTCAGCCCCCCCGCTAAACCCTACGTTAAATCGTTCTGCTTGTCAACCCCCCTCGAGAATCGACTCTAGAAATATTACCTCAATATGGCATCGGTAAACCTATCCCTGTCAAAGAATAAAATTTTCCCAAGCTCTCAGACGAGGTTTTCCCCCGGATCTCTTACCTAAGACAGAGACTCTCAAAGAATAAAATTTTCCCAAGCTCTCAGATGAGTCCTGAATGGTTAGCCTATAGTAAAGACAGCCCCCTGAGTTGATAACAAAACCCATGCAGAAATTGGTGGAAGTTTTAGCTGATAAACAAGCTCTGATCGCAAAATCTCTGGCGCTGGTTCTCGAAAAAATCACAACCAGCCTCGACCAACAGGACTATTTTACCATCGCTCTGTCCGGCGGTAGTACTCCGAAACCTCTCTACGAAGCCTTATCCTCTCAACCCCTCGATTGGTCAAAAATTCACGTTTTCTGGGGAGATGAACGCTACGTTAGTCCCGATCATCCTGACAGTAATCAACGCATGGCCCGATTAGCATGGCTCGATCGCATACCGATCCCGGCCGCTAATATTCATCCTATGCCCACGGATGACCCCGATCCCCAGCTGGCCGCCCAAAAATACGATGATCATCTCCGCCAATGGTTTGGGGTCAATTCTCCCGATTTTCCCGTTTTTGACCTGATTTTATTGGGAATGGGCGATGATGGTCACACCGCCTCTCTCTTTCCCCACACGGCAGCTTTAACGGTGAGCGATCGCTGTATCACCGTCGGCGAGAAAGACGGCAATCCCCGCTTAACTTTTACCGTTCCCCTGATCAATCAGGCCCGTTGTGTGATCTTTATCGCTGCCGGCGAAAGTAAACGCCCCGCTTTACATGAGATTTTCTCTGCCTATGGTGACTCTTTCTCCTATCCTTCCCGTCTCATCCACCCCCCGGCCGGGGAATTATATTGGTTACTCGATGCGGCGGCCGGTTCCTCGTTTGTCTAGAGAATAGGGGGAATTGGGGAATAGGGGTAATGGGGAATTTCAACTAAAACCCTAACACCCCAAAACCCTAACACCCTAACACCCAACCCCTGATCTGCTTTTTTACTTTTTCCTTTTTACTTTTTCCTTAAAAATGATCGTTTGTCCTAATTGCGAACATATTAACCCCGATGAGGCCAGTCAATGCGAGGCCTGTTATACCCCCTTACCGAGGATGTCTTCCTGTCCTAGTTGTGGGGCAACCATCCAAACTGATGCCACCTTTTGCGGTCAGTGTGGCTACAATTTACAGCCTAATTCTGCCCCCATGGTGGCAGCCGAGGCCGAATCGGAATCGGAACCTGAACCCGTCTCACCAGTCTCGACACCCACTGTCGCCTCGATCGCACCTCCTCCTGTTGCTCCTCCACCGGTTCCGGCTGCCACCCGCTTACAGACGGAAATAGCTAGTCTGCAGCACCTGCAAACCGATAGCAAAATTGAATTACCCCTACATCTATCGGTAATTCATGTCGGCAAACCTAACGATCGCATTCCCCCCGATATCGATGTTTCCGGTTTTCCCGATTCTGATATCGTCTCCCGGGTTCATGCCGATATCCGCGTCGAAGGGGGCATCTATTACCTCGAAGACAGCGGCAGCGCTAACGGAACCTACGTTAATCACACTCCCCTACCCCCCGGCAATCGTCATCGTCTCCGGGCTGGCGATCGCATTTCCCTCGGTAAAGGCGACAAAATGACTTTTATTTGGCAAATGTCTTAAAAGGAGACAGGTTTTAGGGTTTTAGGGTTTTAGGGTTTTAGTTGAATTCCCCCACTACCCCACTTCCCACTTCCCACTCCCCACTCCCCAATTCATAATTCATAATTCATAATTCATAATTCATAATTCCCACTTCCCCACTGAAAATTATGCGTACAAATTGGCGACTCGGCTCTTTATTGGGCATTCCTCTCTATATTGATTCCTCGTGGTTTTTGATTCTGGCTTTTGTCACCCTGATCAATGCCACCGATGCAGAAATTCAGTCTCTGGCCGCCCAGAGTTTCGGTTTAGCGTGGTTACTTGGTTTAATCATGGCTTTATTGCTGTTTATCTCGGTTTTACTCCACGAATTAGGTCATAGTTTAGTGGCTCGTTGCCAAGGCATCGAGGTCAATTCCATTACCCTGTTTCTTTTTGGGGGTATGGCCTCGATCGAGCGAGAATCGCGGACTCCTCCAGAGGCCCTGCAAGTAGCGATCGCTGGACCGGTCGTTAGTTTTCTCCTGTTTTGTCTCTTATCCCTAGCCAGTCACTTACCCTATTTAAACGCCAATTTAACTTATATATGCGGGCATTTAGCGATAATTAACCTGTTTTTGGCTCTATTTAATCTTATCCCCGGTTTACCCCTCGATGGGGGTCAAATTTTAAAAGCAATGGTCTGGCAAGCGACCGGCGATCGCTGGAAGGGTTTACATTGGGCTGCGATCAGTGGTCAATTCATCGGTTGGTTGGGGATTATTTTAGGGATTTTCTTGGTTCTCTTGACGGCAGATGTGGGGGGTGCCTGGTTAGGATTAATGGGCTGGTTTATCCTCAGAAATGCCAGCGCCTACGATAATTTGACTAATTTACAGGAAAGTCTCCTCAATTTTACAGCGGGAGAGGTGATGAGCAGAAATTTGCGGGTTTTAAACGCCCATCAAACCCTACAGGAATTCGCCCAAGAATACGTTTTAGACCGAGCGGCTGCCAATACTGCTTATTTTGCCGCTTCCGAGGGACGTTATCGGGGATTAATTCGGGTGGAAGATTTACAGGCGATCGAGCGGAGTTTCTGGTCAGAAAAACACCTGCTTGATATTGCCCATCCCCTCACGGAAATTCCCAGTGTTGAGGAAAAAACCCCCTTAGTGACAGTGGTGCAAAAATTGGAAACCATCCCGGACCGAATGATCACGGTGTTAACACCAGCCTCCGCCTTAGCGGGAGTGATCGATCGCGGCGATATCCTCAAGGCAATTGCGATTAAATACCAAATTCCCCTAGAGGAAACGGATATTGAACGCGCTCGCGAGGGAGTTTATCCCAGTTATTTGCCCTTGAATGTCATTGCTGCCGCTCTCGACAAAAGCGAACCGCCAAAAATCGGCGAACCGTCCTTAATGTCCTGACCTAGAGAGGATGGACGGTAATAATCTTGAATATGGCTAATCCGAAAATTTCCTCGCTGGTTAGTCTGCCACAATTTCCCCGTTTCCACATCTAAACAACTTAACCAGCCTTGGCCGTAGGCCCAAGTATCAATACAAATGGCATGGCCGAGATTAATCGGTTTCCCGCTTTTTTGGCTGGTATGGCCGCAAATCATGGTTTTTCCCGAACTATGGGCGGCGGGATATTGAAATTTCTCCCAAAAGAGTTTGTATTCTGGTTGTCTGGCTAGGGGTAGATTGGGATCGAGACCAGCGTGAACAAATAAATGATTTGCAGTTTCGTAGCTATTTATACAGACTTTTCCTAAAAAATCCCAGTGAGATTCGGGAATTTTAATCAGTTGGCCTTCGCTATAGGATTTTAGAGTAGCTTTACCGCCTTTTTCTAACCAGAGACGCTGTTTGAGGGGGTTGTTACGGGCTTGCAGCATGATAATCTCGTGATTACCCTTGAGGGGAATCAAATTTCCCTGTTTGTGTAGGGAAATCAGGCGATCGATCACCCCTTTCGAGTCTCTGCCCTTATTAACGTAATCACCGAGGGTGATTAAAGTATCTTGCGGTTTGGGATTGACGATCTCTAGCAAGTGATCTAGAGCTTTCGAGCAACCATGAATATCGCCGATCGCTAAGGTTCGCATGAGGATTTGGTAGGGGATTAGGGCATAGGTAGGGTTTGCGGCAAAAAGTTTTTCGTGGGGGCAGGGTGTGGGGTGTGGGGTGTAGGGTGTAGGGTTTTACCGATTTTGAGGTGGTCAGTTACCTAATTTTCAGGGAAAAAGTCCAGGAATTTTACCCCCGATCCCTCCAATGGTAGGCACTTTTTGAGGTCAAAAAAGTCTAAAAGCCTTATCAAACAAAGTTTTTAGATTTATTCAGCAAACCCTAGGTAGAGGTAAAAGTATTCAAGAAATCTGTTCACGACAAACAGCGATTATCGGTGATCTTGCTTAGGGTAACAAAAAGGCTTACAGTAAAATGTACCATAAATTATCAAATCTACTAAATTAATTAAGCTGTGCCGAAAGTTGTTATTGCAGGTAACTGGAAAATGCACAAAACCCAGAGAGAAGCTCTGGAGTTTTTGCAAGATTTTAAATCCCATCTAGAGGAAACCCCGGACGACCGAGAAGTAGTTCTTTGTGCGCCTTTCACAGCTTTAGCTGTCCTCTCTAAAACCCTCCACGGTGGTCGTATTCGCTTAGGGGCGCAAAATGTCCACTGGGAAAAATCGGGGGCTTATACGGGCGAAATCTCGGCGGATATGTTAACCGAAATTGGGGTTCACTATGTGGTTATCGGTCACAGTGAACGCCGGCAATATTTCGGCGAAACCGATGAAACCGTCAATTTAAGGGTCATATCTGCCCAAAAACAAGGTTTAATCCCGATTATCTGTGTGGGAGAAAGTAAAGCCCAAAGAGATGCTGGAGAAACGGAAAAGGTAATTATCAAGCAAATTCAAGCAGGTTTAGTCAATGTTGACCAAAAAAACCTCGTTATCGCCTACGAACCCATCTGGGCGATTGGCACCGGGGAAACCTGCGAAAGCGAGGAAGCTAATCGGGTTATCGGTTTGATTCGGCAACAATTAGACAATCCCGAAGTAACCATTCAGTACGGTGGTTCGGTAAAACCCGATAATATCGATGAAATTATGGCTCAATCGCAGATAAACGGGGCTTTAGTCGGTGGGGCGAGTCTAGACCCCGCCGTATTCGCTAGGATTGTTAATTATCGTTAATCGATTTCTGCTGCCATGACGCTATTTTCCAAAACCCCGATGCCTTCTATTTCCACCCGAACCTTATCCCCCACCTGCAGCGGTCCGATTCCTTCGGGAGTTCCCGTTAAAATTACATCCCCCGGCAGCAGGGTCATCACTTGGGAGATATAAGCCACCAAGACATCGGGGGGAAAGACCATATCACTGAGATAACTGCTTTGTTTGGGTTCGCTGCCATCATTGAGAAAAGTGGTTAATTGGGCCCCGATACTCAATTCCCGGACAATCCAGGGGCCGAGGGGACAAAAACTGTCAAATCCTTTCGCCCGCGTCCATTGGCTATCTTTTTTCTGTAAATCCCTAGCGGTGACATCGTTAGCAATAGTATAACCCCAGATTTTACTTCTGGCCTGGGCTGTGGTGCAGTTTTTGGCGGTTTCTCCCATAATTAATGCCAATTCTCCCTCATAATCCACTCTTTCCGATTGGGGCGGATAAAAAATAGTTTCACCGTCGGCGATAATTGTCGTCGGTGGCTTGAGAAATAAAAGCGGTTCTTCCGGTACAGGTGTTCCCATCTCGGCGGCGTGGGCGCGGTAATTTTTGCCCACGGCAATAATTTTCGACGGGAAACAGGGGGCTAATAGTTGGTAGCTATCAGGTTCTAATTCTAGCTTGGTTAGTTGCCCTCCTTGCCAGGGAGGGGCATCAAAGACGGCAACGCTACGGTTTAACTGTAACAGTCCGTAGAAGATTTGTCCTTGACGATGTTTCACTCGTACATAGCGTTGCGCCATATTTTTCTGGGAATGACTAGCGATCGACTCTCGGATAGTAGTATGATCATATATCCTTGCTTCTTTATTAAAAGCTAGAGAGTTATTAAAATCAATTGACTCTTGGCCTTGACAAAGAAGCCTTCTAGTCCATAAGGATTCTGAGATGAGCAATAACTACGAAACTCTTTACATTCTCCGTCCCGATTTAGGGGAAGAAGTCGTTCAGCAACAAGTGGAACGTTATCGGACTCTGATTACCGAACACAGCGCCACAGACATTCAAGTTAAGGTGTGGGGTAAAAAACGTCTGGCCTATCCCATCAAAAAACTCAATGATGGTGTCTATGTGCAGATGAATTATCAGGCCAGCGGCAAACAAGTCGCCCCCATGGAACGGGCCATGCGTTTAAGTGATGAGGTTATTCGTTATTTAACCCTAAAACTCGATCGCGTGGTGGCCCCCCCTGCCGATTTATCTCCCTTAACGGAAATTCCCCCCTCTCCTATCACCGAAGCGGTGGTGGAAGATGACGGCATCTCCGCTGAAGATTAATTATAGTCACAACTGTGTCGGATCAATGCCCAATTCGCGTAATCGGGCAAAAGCGCGATCGCGTTCTTGTTGTGCTTGGTCGCGTTCTTGTTGTGCTTGGTTGCGTTCTTGTTGTGCTTGGTTGCGTTCCTCAAAGAGGGTTTCAGGGTCTTTAAATCGTTCCCCATTGGGATAAAAGACCTCTAAACCCTCTTCAAACATCTCAAACCGAATCCCTAGGATTGGGGAAGTCCAAGGAAAATTCAAGGCCGTTACTGGGAAAAAATCCTCTTGCTGATTGGCCCGTACCAATCCCCAGAAATCATGGGAGTCTGGGTCATAGAAAAACATTTCTAATACCCCATGCTCCCGATAGAAAGACTGCTTTTTGAGCATTTCCCTGGCACTATTGCTCGGAGAGAGGATTTCAAACACTACCTGGGGGGCAATATTGTCTTCTTCCCATTGTTTATAGCTGCCGCGCTCACCAGGTGGACGGCCGAAAACTACCATGGCATCGGGAGCTTGACGGGGAGCGGGTGGTACAGTTACCTGCTGGGGATACCAGAGCAAATCTCCGGCGACAAAGACGGTTTGCTCCTTAAATAAATACCTGAGATTGGCAACCAAGCGAACAATCCAGCGATATTGAACTGTGTTGTCGGCCATAGGTTTACCGTCGGAGTCAGGATAGAAAAGTTGGGGTTCGATGGGTGCTTGAACCATGCTTTATCTCTTGCGATCGCATTTTGGCCTAACTTTATTGTATCATCGCAAATCCTCGGATTGAAACCCCGTCCTTTTAGGACGGCTTTAAGCTACAATGGAAAAAGCGATAACCAAGCTAAAAACTGAACCTTGACCACAGATAGTAGGGGGTTTCGTTCAGAAAAGAAGTCAAATTCGGCCTTGAACGAGTAAAACTTTCTAGGAAATAAGGTTGAACAGGAGATTTTCTCGACTTGTTCAAAGTGGCCGTCCGGCATTCGGACAATCAAAACGGACGGGTCGGAAAGCGTAAGACTACCGCTAAGGTAGCAGTATCCTGTGAAGCGTCAACCCCATTCAACGACCATCCTAAAAAGGTGGCGTGGTGAGGAATCACCGCTCGTTTACGTCGGGGAGGATGTCAATGGATATTTTAATACAAATGCTCAGACTCCCCACTCCCGTCTCTAGACAAGAAAAAATGCGTTAAGTTTGACTTTAACGCTTATTTTTTCCATTATTTTTGCTCTAATGGCAGTGACTAGATCTTGCGACGAGCGAAAGCACCAACACCAGCAACGGCTAAGATACCGAGGATAGCAGAGGGTTCGGGGATGTCAATTGATTTTGTTGTTTGTGTGAAGTCGTTGGTGACACTGTTAAGGGAACCCCTGGTATCAGAGACACTGAAAGTGTCTCTGACGAAAAGTTTCTTGAGGTTTGACGGAACTGTAACTACGTTACCAGAAGAACCCAACGCGGTCGAAGCCATCGAACTTCCGATCAAACCCGCCCCATTGATACTATCTGACCAAACTTTCTTCTCCGTAGAGATACCAAAGTTACCTGCGCCAGTTGCATCATAGCCAATACTGAATTCTTTGAACATCTTCGTCAAAAGTTCATTTTCGCCGGGAGTGGCGGGGTCATCAACGATCTCGATCGTGTAGTCTATGATGAAAGTACCTGAAGATTGCATTAGAGCAGGAGTTGGTCTATAGTTGAAGGTGTGTCTGTCTACCGTCGATGACACGAGTTGATCTATGAGAAGAACCCCGTTATTTATGGGACCAGACGCTGGAGATGCGTCTATGAATGTAAACAACTTGTCTCCCACCCGGCAAGGAGTACTCTTGAAACTAGAAAACAATTGTCCTAATGGTAGAGAACACTCCGCCTGCGCTTGGGCGGGGGCAGCACCGGCAAAGCCGAAAGCGGCAACGCTGCCAGCGATAGCAAGAGCGCCAGTGGTTAGTCGTCTAGAGATGTTTGTGATCATTTTAAGTGGTTTGTTACTTTTTATTAGGGCAAAGTACGTAGACTACGCACTCTAGTTTAGTTATAACCTCGGCCAGATGAAATGTCAAGTTATTGACGTCTAAATTCAAGCCAAATCTCCTAAAGATTTCCTAACAACCGATAGATACAGCTTTTTCCAGCAGGTAATGATCAAGTATGACGGGATTGGGCATCATCTCTGCACGTTCGGCTAATTTCCCCATTTCCCCACTTCCCTACTTCCCCACTTCCCCACACCTTTGAAAGAGGATTTAGTATTAGTGGTAACAGCAGCTACCCAATTTTTTTTGGTATTTGCTATGCTGATTGTTAACAATTTGTAATCTTTGGGAAATTTCCTCAATACTGCATGGTCGTTTCTGCTACAATTCCACCCCTAGCTCAAGATACCCTCGCCCTGAAAGCGGTGTGGGCAAATGTCGGCTATGATAGTTGTCCCTACCATTACAATTTCCATCTCCACACCCATTGTTCCGATGGTCAAATGAGTCCCCAAGACTTGATGAGACAAGCGTTAGATATCGGACTAAAAGGATTAGCAATTACTGATCATCACTCGATCGAAGGTTATCGACAAGCCCAAATTTGGCTGGAAAATCAGCATTTAAAGAGTTCTCTACCCCATCTCTGGACAGGGGTAGAAATTACGGCGAATCTCTTAGAGACAGAAGTGCATATTCTTGGCTATGGTTTCGATCCTACTCATACCGTTTTGACTCCCTATCTGCAAAGAGCCAAACCGGAAGGAGATCTAGCTTTGGCCTCTAGAGTCATTAACAGTTTACAGCAAGCGGGGGCCCTAGTGGTTCTCGCCCATCCCTTTCGTTACCATCGCCCCGCAGCCGATTTAGTAGCGGCGGCGGTAGAATTGGGTATTGATGGTATTGAGGCCTTTTATGCCTACGGCAATCCCAAACCCTGGCTACCGAGTCAACGGGAAACCGAACAAGCACTCGCTCTTAGTCGTCAATATCAATTATTCGCCACCTGTAGCACCGATTCCCACGGTAAATCTTTATTACAGCGCATTTAGCCTGATCGCGGGATTAACTGTAAAATAACTAAATTGACTAAACTCGCTCCCTTCTCGATCGAGTATTGGTTTTTTATGGCCGTTGATCAGTGATCAGTAATCAGTAACCAGTGAAAGAGCCTAAATTTGTTGAAAATTGAAAACCTAAACCTGATAACTTAAAACTTAAACCTGATCACTGATAACTGATAACTGATAACTGAATAACCCCCCGAATGAAAGATTTATTCCTTGACACTTGCTGGTTAATTCCCATTTATGGCTTAATTGGTTCGATTTTAACCCTACCTTGGTCTTTAGGCATTATTAGTCGCACCGGTCCGCGGCCGGCGGCTTATATTAATCTATTGATGACCGTCTTAGGGTTAATACACGGAACGATCGCTTTTAATCAAATTTGGCATCGAGAGACGATTAAACTGGCTTTTGAATGGGTAAAAGTGGCCGATCTTAGTTTATCTCTTTCGATCGAACTTTCTCCCGTCAGTTTGGGGACGCTGGAAGTGATTACCCTCGTCAGTCTCTTGGCCCAAATCTATGCCCTTGGCTACATGGAAAAGGATTGGTCTTTGGCGAGATTTTATGGCTTAATGGGCTTTTTTGAGGCAGCTTTGGGGGGAATTGCCCTGAGTGACTCCCTACTATTCAGTTACGCTTTCCTAGAGATGTTAACAGTCTCTACCTATCTCCTCGTCGGTTTTTGGTATGCCCAACCTTTGGTAGTAACCGCAGCCCGAGATGCCTTTTTAACCAAGCGCGTCGGCGATATTATTTTATTGATGGGTTTGGTGGCTCTGTCCAGTTACGGAGAGGGATTGAGTTTTTCTCAGTTAGAAAATTGGGCGGTAAATAACCCTGTACCGCCTCTGACGGCGACTTTGTTAGGATTAGCCCTTATTGCTGGTCCAACGGGTAAATGCGCCCAATTTCCCCTGAATTTGTGGCTAGATGAGGCGATGGAGGGACCAAATCCAGCCGGAATCCTGCGGAATTCGATCGTGGTTTCGGCGGGGGCCTATGTTTTAATTAAGCTGCAGCCGGTGTTTACCCTATCTCCGATCGCTGCCAATGTTTTAATAGTGTTGGGGACAATGACGGCCATTGGGACTTCTCTGATGGCCTTGTCCCAAATTGATATTAAACGCGCTTTATCCCACTCCACCAGTGCCTATCTCGGTTTGGTCTTTGTGGCGGTGGGATTAGGTCATGTGGATATCGCTTTACTAATTTTATTCTCCCATGCGGTGGCAAAAGCCTTATTGTTTATGAGCGCAGGAGCATTAATTCTCACCACCAGTAACCAAAATATCACGGAAATGGGGGGAATTTGGTCAAGAATGCCAGCCACGACCACGGCTTTTTTAGGAGGTTCCGCGGGGATGACGGTTTTAATGCCCCTAGGGATGTTTTGGACGTTAAAACGGTGGTTAAGTGGCGAATGGGCGATTCCTTGGTGGTTATTAGCGGTTTTAATCTTTGTTAATTGTCTTAGCATCGTCAATCTTACTCGGGTCTTTCGTTTAGTCTTTTTGGGACAAACCCAAAGTAAAACCCATCGCACCCCGGAAGTGGCTTGGCCAATGGCTTTGCCCATGGTATCATTGATTTTAATCGTTTTATTGGCCCCGATTATTCCCCTACGTTGGGATTTTTGGCTATCTTTCACCAATCCCCTCCTTAATAACCGGAGTTTCACTATTGTCTGGGGTTTTCCCTTACTGATGGCCTCTGGAGTAATTGGCCTAGTTATCGGGTCAATGGTAGAGTTAAGACGAGCTTGGGCCAGACCAACCGGGTTAATACTGCGATTCCTGCAAGATTTGTTCGCTTATGACTTTTATCTCGATCGCATCTATCAGTTTACCGTGGTTTTGGCGGTGGGCAGCCTGTCCAAAATTACCGCTTGGCTCGATCGTTATATTATTGATGGTCTGGTTAATTTGGTCAGTTTAGCGACGATTTTTAGCGGCAGTGCCTTAAAGTATAATGTTTCCGGTCAATCACAATTTTATGTCTTGACTATTCTCTTCGGAATAGGGGGATTAATCTGGCTCTTATTAAACGGTCAATGGTCAGTGATAACTAATTATTGGTCATCCCTTTTGACTCATTGAATGTCTGTGTATCGGTCCCTAGTCTCCGGGCAGCTGACTGGGGAAGGAAAGCAGGGTGATGAATATGCTCGACAAGAAAAAATATCCACACTTCGACAAGGCTCAGTGACCACTTGGTCTATTTAGGGTCTGCTGAATAAATCTAAAAACCTTGTTGGATAAGAATTTTAGACTTTTTTCCCATCAAAAAGTGCCAGACTTTGGGGTGATCGGGGGGGAAATTTAGGCACTTTTTCCCTGAAAATGGGTAAAACCCTACACCCCACACCCTGCCCCCACGAAAAACTTTTTCAGCAGACCCTATTTATGTTATAATGGGTTGGTAAAAAATGCTGGTGTAGCTCAGTGGTAGAGCAGCTGATTTGTAATCAGCCGGTCGCGGGTTCAAATCCCATCACCAGCTTGTGGGAAAACCAACTGTTTTCAGTCCCTACAAGGCTTTGGTGGCTCGGGTTGCGGCCAAGTCTATATACAATCTCTCAAAAAGCTGGTGTTGGTCTATCTTCAGATATTGATGCTACTGAGAAACTTACCTATGACTAAAAGAGCTTTACTGCTAATCAATCGTCACTCGCGCAAGGGTAAAGAAAACTTTGCTCAAACTGTCGATCTGCTCAATCATTGGGATTTTGAAATTATCAGCGTCCCTTTGAAAAAGGTAGAAGATATACCTTTTTTGATGGAAAAATATCGCTCTAATATTGATTTAGTTATCGTCGGTGGTGGCGATGGGACTCTTAATGCTATGGTGGATGTGTTGGTAGAAACTCAACTGCCCCTAGGCATTATACCTTTGGGAACGGCTAATGATTTAGCCAGGACTTTAGGGATACCGAATTCTATTGCCGAAGCCTGTCGAATTATTGCGGAAGGTAATTTAAAATATATCGATCTAGGTTGGGTAAATAATAAATACTTTTTCAACGTGGCTAGTTTAGGATTAAGTGTGAAAATTACCCAAAAACTGAACAAGGGTTTAAAGCGACGTTTGGGGATTTTGGCCTACGCTTGGACAGCTTTACAGGTATTAAGTAAAACTCGTCCTTTTACCGCTATGATCGGTATTGATGGCCAAAATATCAAAGTTAAAACCCTACAAATAGCGATCGGAAATGGTCGTTATTATGGGGGAGGAATGCCGATCGCTCATGATGCCCAAATCGACGATCAAAGATTAGATTTATATAGCCTAGAAATTGAACACTGGTGGCAAATTTTCCCGCTTTTATGGACATTACCGCGAGGACAACAGGGTTTATTATCTTGGGTGAGAACTCTTAAGGGGAAAGAAATTCAAATTCAGACTCGTAAACCCCATAGTATTAACACAGATGGCGAAATTACTAGCACTACTCCCGCCATGTTTCGAGTTATTCCGGCCGCCTTAGGAGTCTATATTCCCCGTCAGGAAACACAATTTTAAAATTAACGAAAAGGAGGAGAATATAATAAACCCCCCTTTGTCCAAAGATTATTTAAACCTCGATCGAGTTGTAGGGGTTTGCCGATTTCCCGATCATAAATTTCACCGTAATTACCCACCTGTTTTAAGACTCTTTGGGCAAAATCATTGGGTAAACCCATATCTTCACCTAACTTCTCATCGATACCCAAAAAGCGCCGAATACTGGGGTCTTTGCTGTCGGCAAAAGTGGCAATATTTTGGGAGTTAATCCCAAATTCTTCCCCTTGAATTAAACTAAAAACGATCGAGCGGACGGCATTCGACCAAGGGGGATCACCATCGGCCACGGCTGGGGCCAAGGGTTCCTTAGATATTACCACTTAGTTTACCACTGATAGGGAATAATATTAGTATCATAAGGTAAGCGATCTTCATCTGGTGCGTCTGCCTGAAAAGCGACCGAGTTTAGATGCAGTGCAAAAGCTTCCCGCTCGCCAATTGTCTGAAAACCATGCCAAATACCGGGAGGAATTTGTACAAGTTTAGGAGCCAATTCGCCTAAAAATATCGTGTTAATTTTGCCTCTGGTGGGTGAGGTTTCCCGGTCATCGTAAAGGACAAGTTTCAACAGTCCTACCATGACGGCAATTTGATCAATTTGCGTTGTGTGTCTGTACCAAGCTTTAACAATACCGGGCAAAGTTGAAGTAATATAGACTTGTCCAAAGCCGGGGAAAATCTTATCATCAGCCCGTTGAATTTCCATGAGTCGTCCTTTTTCATTTGGCAATAACTTGAGAGGGCAAACTTCTACACCTTCTATCCATTGCTCATTAGATTGTGTTAACTTTGTCATAGCTAAAGACTTAAGAATCATTGATCACTATAATGAACCCCATAACGAGCCACTATACTACAGATATTGACCATTTGCGTTTATTTCTATTTACCACAGATGCTTTATTGGCTAAACAAGCCGAGCAAGTAGGGATTGATAGTATCATTGTAGACTGGGAACGGATTGGTAAACGAGAGCGACAGATTAGCTATTCAACCCAAATCAACGCCGATACACCAGAAGATGTGGTTGCTCTAGCTGAAGTTATCTCCATCCCAATTACAGTAAGAATTAATCCCTTAGATAACAATACTTCTGACGAGATAGAAACTGCCCTAGATTCTGGAGCTAAGATTATTATGCTACCGATGGCAAAAGTTCCCAGTGAGGTAGATAAATTTATTTCTCTAGTCAATGGAAGAGCTAAAACCCTAGTCCAAATTGAGACTCACACATTAGTAGAACATTGCCATGAGCTTAGAGATCTAGGTTGGGACTATAGTTATATTGGACTGAATGATTTAATGATTTCACGCCAAAAAAACTCTATTTGGGATTTACTGGCAGATGGTACAGTTGAACAAATTTTTCAAATTTTAAACAATCGTATCGTTGGATTCGGTGGAGTAACGAGAATTAGTGGCGGCAACCCTATACCCTTCCTCGAACTTCTGCATGAGATGGCGCGGCTCAATTGCGGTTTAAGTGTTTTGAGGCGTACTTTTAAAAACGAAATGAGTGGCCGGAATCTTCAGGCGGAGATCCAAGCGATTCGAGCTGCTTGGGTAGCGGCGCGTCTTCGCAGTCGGGAAGCAGTTTTAGCAGATCAGCTCACATTTTTAAAGCGACTGGGAGCAAATTAGAATTATGATATGGCTTATAGATCAAAACGCTAAGGCTATAGACGTAGCTGTTATTATCCCTTTATTCAACGGCTCTCAATGGATTCGACAAACACTCGAGTCAGTATTTTCCCAGTCTCAACCACCGAGAGAAATAGTAGTGGTTGACGATGGTTCTGAGGACGAATCCCTAGAGATTGTCAAGTCTTTTTCAGGTATCACTTTATTACGAAATCCTGACAAGGGTTCTCATTGCGCCCGCAATTTTGGATTCAAACATACCACTGCGCCTCTAGTAGCATTTCTCGATCAGGATGACATCTGGCATCGAGATCACCTGCGCCTTATGAGTACGATCCTAGAACAATTTCCCCAATCTGCTGCTTGTGTAGCCAATTGCGCCCATTTTTATGAAGATAGCCTAAATTTTCCCTCTCCAGTCCTTAATTCTCAGTTTTTTGCTCCTTGGGACTTTTTCCCTACCAATTCTGTCGCCACTCCCTCATCTGTTGTGATTCGACGCGAAGCACTCGATTCCATCAATGGCTGGCCAACACAGTTTACGGGAACTGCTGTAGATTACTATACTTGGTTAAGGTTAAGTGTTAATCAATCTCTGATAAGAAACCATTGTATTACGGTTGGATATCGTCGCCATAATAATTCTCAGGGGACGAAGTTAAGACTACAAAACCTTGAAAAATTAATAGATAATCACATAAACACTTTAGCAGATGCTCTTCGTTATCGGTTTTCTGTCTATCCCCAAGATGCTGTATTACTGGAAAATAGATTGAAATCATTAACTAATATGTTGGATATTATCACAGCCACTATCACTGCTGATCAATCACTGCTGGTGAAAGGTGCTATTTCCTTTGAAGAAAGTCTAGCTAATGAGTCAACTGCTTTTATTAGCTCAATGTGTAACTTGCTGTTATGGTTTTTATATCCTTACTTAGATCCTCAAGAATTTACTTTGAAAATCATCCTCGAACATTGGCCAAATAAGGCAGCCAAAACCCGCCAAGGATTGAGAGAGCGAATTGCTTTAAGCAGAATCCTTCCGAGACATCTATTAGCACATCCATTTGACCTAAGTTTATGGGCTTTATTAGTAGAGTTTGCACCTTTGATAAGCAATAAGCTTATGCCCCGATAAATTCCTATGACAAATTATATAATCATTAATTCAATCAACAATATGGCTACTAATACCCTCATTAAAAATCAATTGAAAAACTTACAACACTTCGCCCCAAATATTGTGGGTGAATTTATATATTTATGGAGAGATAGACAATATGATCCCCCTAAAGAGCAAAGAGAAATTTTGAAGAAATTAGCAACCGATTCCACTGAACATCTGAATAAACGCTCTTTATATAGTCATTTATTAGGAACTTATAGAATCTTGAAAAAATGGAACTCATCTGAAGATATTTGTCTAGCTGGTCTTTATCACAGCATCTATGGAACTTATAGCTATAGAAAAAGTTTGGTTAATCTAGAACAAAGAGGTATAATTAAGGCTGCTATTGGTTCTGATGCTGAAAAATTAGTTTACTATTATTGTCTTGAAGATAGAAAACATTTCCTCTCTAATTTTGAGCAAGTTAATGAATTTAAACTGATAAATTATCGTGATAACAAGGAAATAATTTTAACTCAAACAGAGCTTAGTGCTTTAATAACTATTCGTTTAGCAGATCACTTAGAACAATTACCTTATACCCGTGATTATCGTCATCAAGAATTTTATCTTAAAGCTAAACCTTTCCTGACTCAAAAAGCTTATGCTGATTTTCTGATGGCTCATAGGAGAAAAATTTAATTATAGTTAATAAAGATGAAATTTAGTATTGTTATTACAACCTGCAATCGTTTATCGTTGCTTAAAAGAGCAATCGCTTCGGCCCTAAATCAATCTATTCCCTGTGAAGTCATTGTGGTTGATGATTGTTCCTCTGATGGTACAGCAGAATATATTCAAAGCCTGGGGGAAGATATTATCTTCTATCGTAATCTCAAGAATATGAGGCAATCCTTTTCGGTAAATGTAGGGGTTAAAGCTGCTCAAGGAGATTGGATTAAACTACTCGATGATGATGACTATCTTGCCCCTAATTGTATAGAGGAAATAATGAAAAATATTGCTCAGTATCCCGAAGCTGTCATTTGTTCCTGTCAGGCGACACAGGTGGATATTAAAGGAGTAGAAATCTGTCAAACTCCAAAAATAGGACTTGAACAGGCTTTCTATATCGCTCAAGCAGATATACACTATGGTATGCTCCTAGAAGAAGTTCCCTTCGGAACAACTAGCCAAGTTGCTTTTCTCAGAGATGCTTTTCTTAACTCAGGGGGTTGGGATTCAAGTTTAGATGACTGTTATAATGACATTGATTGCTGGCTTCGCATTGCTCAGTTTGGGGATGCTGTGTTTGTTAACTCCTGTTTGGTGTATCGAGTAGTTTGGTCTGGTAGTTATAATCAAAAGTCTTCATTGTTAAAGCGACTCAACACTAACATTTTGATCAAAGAGAAAATATATAACTTAGTTAATCCAAAATATCAGTCTGTTCTGCCACCACTCTCATATATATGTAATTATGTTAAACTACATTGGTTATTAGTGGCCTTAAAACAAAAACATTTTGTTTTCGCCATCAGAATCTCTTTTCCTGCCGTATTATCTATGAGGTCTTGGAATATTTTAGTTAAGGCAATGAGATCCCGTAATAATCGCCCTTCCAGAAAAAGCGTAATTTTAAAAACTACAAAGTGAAGTGACGCAATCCTTCCCAGTATCCTTGCTCAAGCTTTCAAAGGAGAATTATTATCTCGTTCCCAGGTTCTACCTGGGAACGCTCTCTTCCGGTTCTACCTGAATACTACTTTAAGGCAGAGCCTTCGATATTGTGTTCCAAGGCTCTGCCTTGCAACAAGGAACCTTCGCTCATGATGCCCAAATCGACGATCAAAGGTTAGATTTATATAGCCTAGAAATTGAACACTGGTGGCAAATTTTCCAGCTTTTATGGACATTACCGCGAGGACAACAGGGTTTATTATCTTGGGTGAGAACTCTTAAGGGGAAAGAAATTCAAATTCAGACTCGTAAACCCCATAGTATCAACACCGATGGCGAAATTACTAGCACTACTCCCGCCATGTTTCGAGTTATTCCGGCCGCCTTAGGAGTCTATATTCCCCGTCAGGAAACACAATTTTAAAATTAACGAAAAGGAGGAGAATATAATAAACCCCCCTTTGTCCAAAGATTATTTAAACCTCGATCGAGTTGTAGGGGTTTGCCGATTTCCCGATCATAAATTTCACCGTAATTACCCACCTGTTTTAAGACTCTTTGGGCAAAATCATTGGGTAAACCCATATCTTCACCTAACTTCTCATCGATACCCAAAAAGCGCCGAATACTGGGGTCTTTGCTGTCGGCAAAAGTGGCAATATTTTGGGAGTTAATCCCAAATTCTTCCCCTTGAATTAAACTAAAAACGATCGAGCGGACGGCATTCGACCAAGGGGGATCACCATCGGCCACGGCTGGGGCCAAGGGTTCCTTAGATATTACCACTTCTAATAATTGATGATCCTCTGGTCGGGGAAAAACCGAGCGCCGGGCCACCAATTGGGAGCGATCGGAGGTGACAGCCTGACAACGCCCCGCCTGATAAGCTGTATATAAAGCCTCCACATCATCGGAAACGATCGGTTTATAGCCTTGAACTGCCGCTTTTGCCATGGCATCGGCCAGATTTTGTTCTGTGGTGGTTCCCGATAGCACACAAATGGACTTTCCGCTCAAATCTTCTAATTTCTTAACATTACTGGCTTTCGTGGCCATAATTCCCTGACCATCATAGAAAACCGGGGTGATAAACTCCATCCCCAGGGCGGTATCCCGGTTAATCGTCCAGGTGGTGTTGCGACTGAGGATATCCACTTCTCCCGTCTGTACGGCAGTAAATCTCTCTTGAGGGCTAAGTTTACGATATTCGACTTTGGACGGATCATTAAAGAGAGCCGCCGCAATAGCTCGGCAAATTTGCACATCTAAGCCCGAATATTCGCCTTTTTCATTAACAAAGCTAAACCCCGGCACTTCTCCGTTAATGCCACAAATTAACTTACCGCGATTTTTCACCGTTTGCAAGCGGCCAGCATCGGGACTACTTGCGGTGTTAGAACTAGAATTAGGTTGATTTTCCGTCCCACAGGCAGTAATTAGCAGTAACAGCAGGGAAAATGCACAAAAACGCCACTTTAGCATAGATATTCTCTGAAAAATTTTTTTAGTCACTTAACTTTAGCGGAAAGACCAGAGCAAGCTTAACAGTATAGCCACGATCGCACCGATAACCGTATTGATCACATTGACTAATTCATTAGTTAACCACAGAAAGCGGGTTTGTAGGGTAGCACCGATGATACTTTCGATATTGGTGGCGATAAATGCCGCAATTACGCACCATAACACACCAAGAAGATCGATCGCACCGATAGCCCATGCTAACAGGGAAATCGCCGTGGCTGCCAGCAAACCGGCGAGCGTTCCCTCTAAACTAACAGCCCCTTCCGTTCCCCGGGGGACGGATTTAAAATTAGTGATTAGATAAGTAGTTTTACCGTAAGCTTTGCCCACCTCACTGGCAGTAGTATCGGCTAATTTGGTGCTAAAACTAGCCACATAAGCGAGTCTTAAGAGGTAATCCCAGGGAGAAGCGGCAAAAAGACTGAGGATAGCGCAAATTGCCCCCGCTAAAGCGGAACCCCAGACATTTTCAGGACCGCGCACCCCCGCTCTTTTTTCGGCAATTCCCTCTGCTTCCTTGCGAGCTAACCCGATGCGGGTGACAGTAGAACCGACGAGGAAATAGAATAAAACAATTAGATAACCGCGCCATCCCAAGCTTCCCCAGACAATCACCCCTAAAAACCAAGCATGGAGATAACCCATCGGAGTTAAGAGCTTTTTTGGGGCAATTGCAGCGATTCCGAGCAGCACGGTATTGAGAAGAATAGCGACGAGCCAAGGATTAGTTAACATAGTATCTGGGCAAAGTTTACCTCCCCTATTGTATCGATCGAGTTCATGAAAACTAATCAACCTTATCAACCTCTTTTACTGCGAATTCTGCACGGATTCACGGGAATTGCCCTCATTGCCGCCATGGTTACGGCCTATTGGACCTATGATACTTTTGACGGTCGTTGGTTAAAACTGCCTTTACCAGAATATCGAGAAATTGAAAGTATTCATGGCACTTTTGGCCTCTATACTCTGATTATCTTTCCCGTTTTTGCTATCTATGCTTTTCGTCGGGGTAACAAAAGATTAATTCAAAGTGATTCTCTTAACAAATTAACCCAATTTGGTAAGCCGATTTGGTGGTACAGTCTCCATCGTTTAGTCAATACTTTGACTCTTTTTGCCCTAACTTTTGCCTTGTATAGTGGACGGATGATGGATTCCGAATGGCTACCGGAAGGGGAATTAAATCACTTTTGGTATTATGCCCATTTGCTCAGTTGGTTAATTATGGCAGTAAGTCTGATCCTGCACCTGCTCATGACTGCTAAAGTGGGAGGGATTCCCCTGTTATTATCTATTCTTAAATGGCGTTTTCGTGAACAAGATAATCCGAAATTATGGTTATCTCAATTACGTCAATGGCGGTTAAATTTGCGTCTAGCCAATACTTTGCAGTGGCTACAATCTCTTAACTTATATAAAGTCTTAGAAATTGTTGTTTTATTGGCTATTATAGCAGCTTGGATTGTTCCCAAGTTTGACTAAGCTGTACTGTATTTAAACTGCGTATTGGGAATTTTAGTACAAATGCTCAAATTCCCTTCTAGTCTCCTCTCCTATACCTTTTAAACAGGATTTAGTATGATTTATTGACCCCGACGAGCGAGAATAATCATCGTCTTCGCTAAGGGAGCAATACGACCAATACGATAGACTTTTTCTACCGATAAATTAGCTTCTGTTAATATAGCGGTTTTCACAGAAGTGAGTCCCGACTGAAACGCTGAAACGCCTATCTATCAAGGTATTTACTATACCTTATTAGACGAAAACCGCTATATTTGACCAGAAAATATAGCAGTTTTCATCAGAATGAGGCATGGGCAAGGAGCTTAAACCCCTTGTTGGCAAAACCTGTCGATACCTCAGTAACGTGAAAAGCGCTATAAAAAGGTAGAACAATCTGGATCATTTGTTCTCAAACAAAGCAAATTAAGTAGGTAGGCGTTAAAAGTTGTCAGATGCCCCCCTTAATAAGGGGGGATTAAAGGGGGGACTAAGGGGGGATCGGCACCCCCCTTATCAAAGGGGGGATCAAGGGGGGATTAAAGGCAAAATCCATTTTTAATTTAATTATAACCAGCTACTTATCTTTAAATTTCAAGAACTCGCCCGTAATTCCTCTAAACGTGCTAAAACTTCGGCACTGTGAATGGCAGGATTTACCCCCTAAATAGGGTCTGCTGAAAAAGTTATTGAAAAGTACAGGTCTCTTAATCAATGATTTCACTTAGCTACAACTATAATCTTCCGTTGTTGATTAATCCATAAATTATAACTTATCATAATCATTGACCGAGAAAAAGTGCTGTTTTCCCATTTCATACTAAATCCTGTTTAATAAGGTATAGGGAAGCAGCGGAGCAGGGAGCAGGGAGAAACAATTCATAACTTGGGAGTTAATCACACTATTAAAAACGGATTTGGTATCAGACATAAAAAAGCCCAAAAAACCTGCCTCAACAGGTTAGAAAGATTCATGACTAAAAAAGTAATAGCAATCGCTGAAAAGGAAGTATGAGGAAGTTTAGCCATCACTTTACCTAAACTATAGTCATTTCAATTAAGATTGAGAATATCAATCCCAGAGTTCATAAGGCTTTTGTCGGTTTAGACTGTATCAGACTTATCTGAAATGACTATAAATCTTCTTTTCCCTTTACCCCGATAGTCCGATAGGGAAATATTCCCTTCTCCCGTGTTAGTCGGTAGGGTAAAATCGGGTGCAGGTTAATTTAAAGCGGGTTGGAGGCCACCTAAAGCGTTAGTATCGGGAATAAGGGCAAAAAATGCCAGAATTACTGTACTTAAAAAACTCAACAGTTGACGACGAGACATAATCAGTTAAGCTAAGACGTATTTAAACTGCTTATTCTTGGATTAGGCGAATCTCCTCCAATCCCTTTACTGTTGCCTCTTGCCTCGTCTCAACAAGCAATTTAAGTTATGAACAGCTTACCGCCTTATTGTAACAAAAATTTCACTACTTCACAACCGGGTCAAACGCCACCTTTTCTGTGGTTGAGGCTCCACTGACTTTTATACGCCACTAAGCACGACCCTTTACAGATATAGCCAAGGCATAGTTTGACGAGTCAAGACACGAATTGCGTATTTCAACTGTTCGGAACGACTATTATAGTCTTTTCCCCCAAAATGTCCCGCAATACCAGAAAATTTCGGTTCAACGGGAAACCTTTTACAAACATTAGCCGATTGTGATGCTAAATTAATAGCTTGATAATATTGATGTTCACTATAAAAACAACCCTGCTGATGATTTTTGTGCATCGGCTGCAGGTAGCTTTCATAAAAGCATTTGCTAAAGACAAGAAAACGAGTATCTGCATAGGAAGGATTATTTTGTTTGTTCTGTAATTGTTGCCAAATCGGCCATTTAAAATCACATAAACACTCAAAGGGACTTTTAACCCTCTCTAAAATATCCGTCATATTGAAAAGATAAATTCTACCAGTTATCTTGGCAATATAAGAAGACTCTTTGACCAGTGCTGATTTTAAAATTCCCTGCTCTATTAATAGGGTTTCGCCGTAACCTTTGCCAAAATTACGAGGAAAATCATTGGCATCTAGTGAAATAAATTCAATTTGTTTGTTATGGGGATTTTCTTGAGTCGTTTCTTGCAATCGCTCAAGAGGCCAACCAGAATTTTCCACAAATAGTATTTTTTTGATACGAGGATGAAAATTAATATAATACTTCAGGGAATTATAGTAATCTTCCTGTCTTTGCTCAGGAACAGTTGGATAGGCTTTCGGCATACCTTTAATATTAATTGTTGCTGTTAAAAGTAAAACTAATTCCTGCTCTAAATTTAACCAACCAGCTTGAAAACTTGTTCGTGATGCATTCATAAGCTATTGTCTGTATTTATTGTGGGCTCTTCTCGACTTTGTGTGATAATTTTTGCTTATGGAACGCAAAATGCTTACGGGACAAGACTTTTAAGACTATTTTGACGTTCGGCGAAGCTCCGTCGAGCCGCGGAAGAAACTATCAGTATAGATCTCGTTTCCGCACAGAAACCAGAAGAGCCTATTGTGTGATTATGGCAGTTTTCATCAGAATGAGGCATGGGCAAGAGGTTTAAACCCTTTGTTGGCAAAACTTGTCGATCACTCATTAACGTGAAAAGCGCTATAGTTCTGAGATGGTTTTGACAGACCAGAATTTAATATGTCCGTGATCCCAAAGAGCGGTGATCAAAAATACGCTTTTCAGGAGGAGCAAGATCGGCAAAAATCTGACTCAGAGAGGGTAGCAAATAAGCGTGGGCAGTCCCACAGCAAGAATTTTGATAATGATAATAATCTGACATATTTTAAGATAGTTAATATGTAAGTATTTCCCGTGGCAGCACCACTACTGTCGAAAGGTAATACAAAAAGTAACTTTTGTCAAGGGTTTAGTGAAATTTATTCTTACAGCCCATTGATACGAACTGTTATACTATTTTATCAATATATTGCATATACTATTATCCATGGACATCTTGCAAAAATCAAAAACCTTCCCTTAGACGAGAAGTCGCCGAGCCATTATTCTCCTAGTTAGAAGTCGTAAACTTAACAGTAATACCCGAATTCTGTTATCAGAAAACTTTAACAACTACCAGAGCGGATCCGAGTATAAATGAACGGTTAAAGAATCTTGATCGCCGGGGATACCAGTAATACAACTACAAATTTGAGTGCCATCATCTAATTCTACTTCACAGGCGTGACAGGAACCCATTAAACAGCCGGTAGGAATGTCAATTCCTGCTTTTTTGGCCACGTCTAATAATAGTTCTCCGGTTTCCGCTTCTATGATAATATCATCGGGTAAAAAACGCACTGCAATAGTCATAATTTCTCCTTACAAATGAGCAAAAATAGGGTTAAGATTTAAATGTTCTTCCAATAAATTAGCCATATTATCTAGGGTTATTTCTCTTTGTTCACTATAGTTAGCAATTCCCGTCGGCAAAGATAATAAACCGCGACGCTGACGTAGATGATTTAGCCAAGTTCTTCGCCAAGAACCATTATCAAAGATACCATGTAAATAACAGCCCCAAATTGAGAGAGAATCATTGACAATTCCCAGACTAGCATCTTCCTCGAACATTTTTTGATAACCTGATTCACTTTCCCATTGGCTTATTCCCTGGTGAATTTCGTATCCTGTTACTGGTAAACCCCCTTGGGGAAAATTAGATAAAACTTGTCGTTGACGGGTAATTTTTTCGGCAGTAATTACCGTTTTTAAGGGCAGTAAATTTAAGCCAGCTGCCTCACTTTCGGGACCTTCTCGATGGTCAGGATCCAGGATTAATCGCCCTAACATTTGCAAACCACCACAGATGCCAAAGATAATACCTCCCCTTTGGTGATAGGCTTGTAATTGATTAGCCATACCACTTTGATTAAGAGCAATTAAATCAGCAACAGTGGTTTTAGAACCGGGGATAATTACCCCATCGGGATCACCTAAAGATTCCTGTAATTCTAGATAACGGACATTAACTGTTGCTTCGCCACAGAGAGGGTCAAAATCCGTAAAATTAGCGATATGAGGCAGACGAATGACACTGATATTTAGTTCAGCTTTGGGTTTTTGGGCGGGTCGATCGAGTAAACTAAGAGAATCCTCGGCACTTAAAAAGATATCACTATAGGGAAGAACTCCCAACACGGGAATTTTTGTATAATCTTCTAGCCAAGTAATCCCCGAATCTAAGAGGGATTTTTGTCCGCGAAATTTATTGATCACAATACCTTTAATTAAAGCTCTTTCCTCCGGTTCTAACAATTCTAACGTACCGACGACGTGAGCAAAAGCCCCCCCGCGATCAATATCCACCACTAAAATAGTAGCGGCATCGAGATATTTAGCCACCCGCATATTAGTTAAATCGCGATGTTTGAGATTTATTTCCGCCGGACTTCCCGCACCTTCACAGACAACTAGATCAAATTCTGTTGATAATTTAGCTAAAGATTCTTTAATTGCTTGCCAACCTTGCTCAAAATAATTCTGATAATAATCCGCTGCCGTGGTGACACCCACAGCCTTGCCTTTAATAATCACCTGAGAGGTCATATTTCCCTGGGGTTTTAATAAAATTGGGTTCATTTCTACCCGGGGAATTGTCCCCGCGGCCCATGCTTGCACCGCCTGAGCGTGACCCATTTCTCCCCCTCCGGCGGTAACATAGGCATTAAGGGCCATATTCTGACCTTTAAAGGGTGTTACTTGCCAACCTTTCCGGTTGAATAAACGACATAAAGCCGCAGTTAAAAAAGATTTACCCGCGTGGGAAGTCGTCCCCACTACCATAATTGCTTTCATCTAGTTTTTTTATTGAGTATTTTCAGTGAACAGTAATCGGTAAACAGTAATCAGTTGATACTAAATCCGTTGAGTATATGCTACTTATAAGGACAGGCACTCATGCAAGAGGCTAATAACTGAAAACTCACATCTGATAACTGATAACTGATAACTGATAACTGACTCCCAACAGCATTAAAAAGAAAACCAGCGTTGCAGAGTATTGAAAAATCTTTGCCAGAGAGTGGGTTTAGGGAAAAGGTCCCCTTGGGGTTGCCATTTTTCTATTAATTTTCTCCCTAAAGGAGTGAGACGAAAACTATCGGTTATCCCCTGTCCATCTACTTCGCGCCGCAAAATTCCCACCTTAATCAACCAGAGAAGATAGCTTTCCGCTGCTGCTTCCGTCAGCAGTCTGGAAGTATAACCTTTCTCTAAACCCCCAGCACCAGGAATGCTTAAAAGTGATACACTTCGCTCCAGCATAGCCACAAATAAGGTGACACGGAAAGGAGAACAACAGAGGGCGCGTTCGGCCCGGTTGATGGTAGCATCAGGATAATTGATGGCGGTAACGGTGGGAGTCGATAGGCTCATAGATTCCGGTCATTTAGCTATGGATAAACTCATTGTTACACTAATTCTGTCTCAACCCCTGTCAACCCCAATCATCGATAGAATAGGGATGAAGTGTTAAGTAGCTTGAGTGTTTATGCAGTCTCCCGAACCGTTCGATACTAAATATACCCCAGAGGAAGTGGAAGTGGAAATCGAAACCGACGATTTTCCCCCCCTTGATACCCCGGTTAGTTTTGCTGCCACTCTCGAAAAAGTGAAAACTTGGTACGGCAGCCTGTCCACACCGGCACAGGTAGTCGTAGCAGTGGCGGGGGTTTTTGTGGCTCTTTCGATTTTAACGGCGATTTTACGGCTAGTTAGCGCAGTTTTGAGCGCTTTAATCCTTGCCGCTATCGTTTATCTCATCTATCGTTACATCCTCAAACCGAAAGTTTAGTCGGCTATGCACATTTTCTGTTCAATGTCAAGAGTTTAGTTGATAAAAAAAATTTATGGAAGAAGCGGACACTAGAGATATCTTGGGGGAAAATGTGACTAAGTTGGGATTGGCCCAGATCCAGCGTCATCTATTTCTCTGCTGCGATCAGACTAAGCCAAAATGCTGTGACAAGCAAGAAGGGTTAGAAGTGTGGGATTATTTAAAGAAGCGGTTAAGTGAATTAGAACTCGATCGCCCTAGCGCCGACCGTCCGGGTTGTGTTTTTCGCACTAAAGCCAACTGTTTGCGGGTTTGTAGCCAGGGACCGATTTTATTAGTGTACCCGGAAGGAGTCTGGTATGGAAGGGTAAACAAGGAAGCGATCGAAAGAATTATCCAAGAACACCTAATCGGTAATCAAATCGTCACCGAATATGCTTTCCTTCGCCACGATTTACCGGCAATTTCTCGGAACTGTCCAGAAGAAGAACCCGAAACAATAGAGGAAAACAGCGTTAAAACTAGCTGAAACACAATTAATTAGGGTTTGCGGCAAAAAGTTTTTCGTGGGGGCAGGGTGTGGGGTGTGGGGTGTAGGGTTTTACCGATTTTGAGGGAGTCAATTACCTAATTTTTAGGGAAAAAGTCCCAGAATTTTCCCCCCAATCACTCCAATGGTCGGCAGTTTTTGAGAGAAAAAAAGTCTAAAAACCTTGTTGGATAAGGTTTTTAGATTTATTCAGGAAACCCTAACTACCTGTTGCATGAGTGCCTATCGATCCTTTGTCCGTCTCCATTCCCCCAACCCTGCAGCTCGGAAAATACCCATGAAAGAGACCAACAAAGACAATAAACAACTTTTATTAATCGACGATGACCCAAATTTAATACTTTTGGTGAAGGATTATCTAGAGTTTCGTGGTTATAGGGTGATAACCGCAGAAAACGGTCGGGAAGCCCTAGAAATCCTCGAACGCGGGGCAAATGCGGCCAAAGCAGCGGAAATGCCCGATATAATTATCTGTGATCTGATCATGCCGGAAATGGATGGTTATGCCTTCCTCGAAACAATTCGTCAGGACAGTCGTTTTAGTGGTCTTCCCGTGATTTTTCTCTCCCCTGAGGGGCAAAGTCAGGACAAGGTGACAGGTTTAACCGCCGAGGCCGATTTTTATATGGTTAAACCCTTTGAACCGGAAGAATTAGTGGCCCGGGTGGAGTCTTCCCTCACACAAGCGGGCCGGTTGCCGAAACGCAGCACCCGCATCCATTCCGATGATGTCACCTCTCTTCAGGTTCCGGGTAATGTGGAATTAACCCCAACGGAGTTAAAAGTAGTACAATTGGTCGCCCAGGGACTGGCTAATCGGGAAATCGCCGCAAAACTCAATGTTAGTCAACGGACAATCGAAAGCCATGTGTCGAATATGCTCCATAAAACCGGTCTTCATAATCGCACGGAATTGAGCCAGTGGGCGATCGAAAGTAATATCATTTTTCTTTATTCCTAGCAGGCATCCTAGACTAAGGGACTTGCGTGGTAATAATATCCCAATCGATCGGAGGGCGCAAGCTTTGCGCCCCTACAGTAACGGATTTTGTCCACAATGTAGGGGCGAACTGCGTTCGCCCAAAAGGTACATTATCAAAGCGCAAGTCCCTAAATCCTGTTCAAGAAGAGTGGGCAGTGGGGAGAAGAGGGCTAAGGGTAATTAACCAACCTACCATCTAAAGATTACATTCTTTTTCTGAAACCAACACCCGCTAAACCAAAGGCTAACAGAGCAAGCAAGGAAGAAGGTTCAGGAACAGATTGAAGCTGAGGAGGTTGATCAGGAGTTCTATCAAATTGAACCTCAGAGAAGCCAGTACCATTAACAGAATCCCAGTTACTAGCAACAACAAACCGGACAAAAGAGGCTGTAACCGGAGAAGAAAAGCTGAACGTCTCTGGATTTACAGCAGCAGCATTAGTTGCGGCGATAGCAAACTGAGTAGGAGCACCCGCTATAGTCGTGAAAGTTGTCCCATTGGTGGAGGATTGAACAGTCACGCCCTTAATTCCGGCAGTCCTCTGTGCGTTAAAGTTCCAGAAGCTAAAACCAGCCAGACTATAGCTGCCATTGAGATTGAAAGTGATATTACCAGTGAACGCAGTTCCCAACCAAGCATTAGTCAAAGTTGCCGCAGCATGAGATCCTGTCAGACTTGGTGTATTACTGGGCAACCCGGCACCATTGACGGTATTGGCTATGTTAGCAGAGGCAAAACTACCCATATCTGTCGAGGCAGTGATGTTAGGAATCAGAGCGGCTTGGGCGTTTTGTGCCACACCCAACATTAACCCTAAACTGGCAGTGGATAAAACAATCGGTGCGATGGCGACTTTCATTGGGAAATTTCCTTCAATAATTAACGGAAATGAGTTTATTTTTTTTTGCCCATTTCTGCTAATTTTGATACAGTTTTTTCCCATTTTTTATGGTAAAGAAGTCAGGTTTATTATCAGAAAAAAAGGTTAGAACAGGCGAGAAACCTGTTCTAACCTCTGACTGACTTAAGCCGGTCTTCCCTCGACCACCTTATCGATTAAACCGTAGGCGACAGCTTCCTCGGCGGAGAGGAAATAATCGCGGTCTGTGTCTTTTTCGATACGTTCGATGGTTTGTCCAGTGCGATTAGCCATAATTTCGTTTAATTGCTGGCGAATACGCAGGATTTCCTTAGCTTCAATGTCGATATCCGTCGCTTGCCGGCGCCCGGTTCCGCCCATGGGTTGGTGAATCATAATCCGCGCATGGGGAAGGGCGAGACGCTTACCCGGACTACCAGAAGCCAGTAAAAATGCCCCCATAGAGGCCGCTAATCCCACACAGATAGTCACCACTTCCGCTTTGATGTACTGCATGGTGTCGTAGATGGCCATCCCGGCGGTAACGGAACCCCCCGGCGAGTTGATATAGAGATAGATGGGTTTAGTGGGATCTTCCGAGTCGAGATAAAGCATTTGGGCCACAAGGGCATTGGCTAACCCGTCGGTGACTTCCTGCCCCAAAAAAAGAATGCGTTCCACCGAAAGACGGCTGTAAATGCTAATCCACTGTTCGTATTGGCTACCAGGCAGACGGTAGGGAACTTTTGGCACACCGATAGGCATAATTGGTAACAACTCCTGCTAATTTGTAATAAATCTTAACTAACTTGGGCGAGGGGTTTCGGCAGCTCCTTGCGACTTTCGAGAACGAGATCGATTAATCCGTAGTCTTTCGCCTGTTGTGGGGTGAGATAGAAGGTGCGATCCATATCTTTCGCCAGTTTTTCGGTGGTTTGACCCGTATTTTTCGAGAAAATTTCCAACATCGTCTGTTTATTGGCGATTACCTCCTTGGCGCGAATCTGGATATCGGTGGCTTGTCCCTGGGCCCCGGTGCGATTTTGGTTGAGAACAATGGTAGCGTGGGGTAAGGAGGCGCGAAAACCCTTGGTTCCTGCGGAAAGAATCATCGCGGCAGTTCCCATGGCCTGTCCGATACAGATAGTATGAACGGGAGGTTTAATGTAGTTGAGGGTGTCACAGATGGCGAAAGCTTCCGTTTCGTAGCCGATCGCGTCGCCAGTGTACCAGGATGTGCCGGTAGAGTTGATATAGAAGAAAATCGGTTTTTCGGGATCGTCAAATTGCAGGTAGAGCAGTTGGGCGATAATTAATTCCGTCACGTCCACCCCGACATTGCGCTTGACATCATCGGAGGAAAATAAGGGCAACCCCAGATAGACAATTCTCTCTTTGAGCAGGAGAGATTCTAAGTCTGGTGGTGGTGTCCGATAGGCTGCATCCCCATAATAGGCAGTTTGTACCGCTTTAATCACTGAGTTCATCGAGTTTTTCCGTCATACACAGTATCCTGCTTTTGATTTTAACGTAATCAGGTTGACCGATCGGCAAAAGTGTAGCGGTGGTTTGCCTTCTCCCTGCTTTAACAACTTCTGCTGTTCACCAGTAGTAACAAGCAGATTTCTAGTCAATAATTAGGGCTATTTTCCCCGTCACCGAACCAGTTTCTAGGAGTTGATGGGCGCTGATAGCTGCCGCTAAAGGGAAGGTTTGGGAGAGATGAATGGTTAACTTTTTCTCGTCAATTAAACGCGCCCCTTGTCTGAGAATTTCTGTTTGATATTTTTGCGCTTCTGGCAGTCCCATCAAAGCCGGGGTTAACATTAATTCTAAACTAATCCGCAAATTGCGATCGCGGGCTTCCTTCCAGCTGCCCGTAGGTTCCAAAATCGTCACCATATCGCCGTACACTCGCACCGCTCGGCAAGTTTGCCTAAAAGTTTCCCCTCCCACCGTATCAAAAGCGATATCTACCCCTTTCCCTGCGGTTTCTTGAAGTATCGCCGCGACAAAATCGGTTTGTTTGTATAAAATCGGGTAATCTGCCCCTAATTGCCGCACTAAACGCTCTTTATCGCTATTTCCCACCGTCGTATAAACTTTAGCCCCTTTCAGTTTCGCCAATTGAATCGCGACATGACCAACACCCCCGGCCCCGCCATGGATAAGGACGCTTTGTCCCGACTGAAGACGAGCGCGATCGTAGAGTGCTTCCCAAGCGGTGATTAAAACCAAAGGTACAGCGGCCGCCTCGGCAAAAGAAAGAGATTTCGGCTTGTGGGCTAGATAATCCGCCTCGATTAGGGCATATTCAGCATAATTTCCCGTCCCGGCCCTGCCCAGTCCGCCGCTACAAAAGTACACTTCATCCCCGGGGCGAAAATCCTGCACCGCCGCCCCAACGGCCTCGACAATTCCCGCCCCGTCACAGCCCAAAATGGCTGGCATTTGCTCGGGGTAAAAAGTGCCGCGTTTACGAATTTTTGTATCAATAGGGTTGACACCAGCGGCTTTTAATGCTACTAAAACCTGATGCGGTTGACTAATTTTCGGGGTGGGGACTTGCTGAAGTTGCAGCACATCCACGGCGGTCATGAGGATAGCTTTCATTCTATCTATTCGGGATTAACCCACATTAACGTCTGGCCAAATTCTACCGGTTCACCGTTAGCGACGGCGATTTCGACGATTTGCCCGGCCACCTCCGCTTCGATTTCGTTCATCAACTTCATCGCTTCGATGATACAGACCGTTTGTCCGACCCGGACTCGATCGTTTTTTTCCACGAAAGACGGTTCATCGGGAGCGGGAGCGCGATAAAAAGTGCCGACCATGGGAGAGGTAATCGCCAGCCATTTTTTATCAATAGCGGCGGCCGCGGGTTCGGCAGTGGGGGTTTCCGGGGCCGGAGTGGGACTGGCGGCTACCACGGGAGGGGCGACCGGGGCCGTCACCACCGGCAAGGGAGCGGGGAGATGACTAAGGGCAGCATTAACGGTTCCTTTACGGATATTTAGCTCCAAATCCGTACTTTTCAGGCTAAATTCACTGATATCCGTTGCTGCCAGTGTTTTGATCAGTTCTCGAATTTCGTTGTAATCAATAGTCACCGCTCTGAAATCCCCCCGCAAATAAAAAGCAACAAATCCAAATTCGCACCCACCAAACCGTCGATTTTTCCCATCTAGCGGCTAAGTTTTGGTAAACAGGCTCAGAAACACTGGCTTTAGTCCTAAACCCGTCCCTAAGCCCTCATTTCTGGGCTTCTCATCACAATTATTCCCGTCCCAGATAGGAACCATCCCTGGTATCCACTTTAATCCTTTCACCGATGGAAATAAACAGGGGAACCATCACCTGCGCTCCCGTTTCTACGATCGCCGGTTTGGTGCCACCGGTGGCCGTATCTCCCTTGACTCCCGGATCTGTATCGGTGATTTCCAAGATTACCGAGGTGGGCAATTCCACATCTAACACTTGCTCATTCCAAAAGAGAATATTAACTTCCATTCCTTCTTTCAGATACTTGGCTCTCTCGCCCATTTGTACCGGGGTGAGAGTTGCTTCCTCAAAAGTCTCCATGTCCATGAAGACAAACTGATCGCCTTCTTTGTAGGTGTGCTGCATGGTGCGCTTTTCGATCGTGGCTGAGGGCAAGGTTTCCCCCGCCCGGAACGTCCGTTCTACCACGTTGCCGGTCTGGACATTTTTTAACTTGGTTCGCACGAAGGCCGATCCCTTACCCGGTTTGACGTGCAGGAATTCCACCACCCGCCAGACAGAGCCATCGATCTGGATGGTTGTGCCGCTCCGAAAGTCGTTACTCGAAATCATGAAATGCTGTTTAGGCCAAGAAAGATCAACATTCCATTTTACATACTCGCCGTACCGAAAAAAACTTTTTTACGCGAATTTGTCTGAATCGAAGCGAGGTGGACTAACCTAGGGGCAGCAGCTAAAAGTAAGTTAGAATTAATTGACTGACTGACATCTGAGAAGCGATATCAACCATGACAGGTGTGGACTTACAGCAATTATTACTAGAAAAATGGGGTCGTTCCTACGATATCCAGCTACGACGCATCAAAGATAAGGTTCATGTCCAGGTAATGTGGAAATATCTCGAACAAGCTTCTTTTCCCCTCTCCGAGTCTGAATATCTGGAACATCTCAATGCGATCGCTAATTATCTTCACGAATGGGGTGGTTTTAGTCAATTTCAAGCTTTTATCCGCGAAACCCGCGAGCGTCCCCGTCTCGGTAAAGCGGTTAGTCTGCCCCTAGATCTAGGTGAAAGGGCATCGGAATGGCTGATCAGTGATCAGTGATCAATTATCAGTGACCAGTGGGATTGTTAACTGAACAGTATACTGCATTTAAATTGCGTCCCCACTCCCCCATCCCCTTCTCTAGACACAAAAAAGGCGTTAAGCTTAACCTCAACGCTTGCCTTTAATCTAATGACAGTGACTAGCTCTTGCGACGAGCGAAAGCACCAGCACCAGCAACGGCTAAGATACCGAGGATAGCAGAGGGTTCGGGTACGCCAATTGATTTTTGTCTGAAATCGTTGGTGATACTGTTAAGTGATCCGTTAACACTAGAGACAAAGAAAGTGTCTCTGACGTAAAGTTTCAGGATATTCGGATCAACTTGAACCGTTAGGCCAGGAGAGCCAATGCCACCAATATCCAGGCTTTTAGCCTCCGAGGTTCCGACCAAACTCGACCCGCCGAAAGCATCTGACCAAACCGTCTTGTTCAGAGAGACACCGGAGTCAGTCTGGCCAGTTGTGGTATAGCCAGCGCTGAATGCTTCGAACATCTTCGTCAAAAGTTCGTTGTCGGGAGTGTCGGGGTCATCAATGATCTCGATCGTGTAATCTATGACATAAGTACCAGATGAACTTAGCAGAGGGGTAGCTGGGGTGAAGGTGAAGGTGTGCAAATCGCCCAAGGGCAGCACGGTTTCCGTAATGGTCAGAAAATTGGCCGGGTCATTTATACCAATGCCAGATGAGTTGATGTGTGTAAACAACTTGTCCCCTTTTCGGCAAGGATTGGTCTTGAAATTGTTGAAACTTTGTGGCAAACACTCCTCCTGCGCCTGCACGGGGGCAGCACCAGCAAAGCCGAAAGCGGCAACGCTGCCAGCGATAGCAAGAGCGCCAGTGGTTAGTTGTCTAGATATGTTGGTGATCATTTTAAGTTGTTTGTCAATTTATTAATTAGGGCAGTAATGCGGAGACATCCGTAGTCTAGAATATTTATAACCTGGGAGCATCTGCCCTTTGACATAAATAGAAATGCTTAATGATCTCAATAAAAAAGTTAAAAAAGGCAACCATTTAGATAAGCACAGCGATGACGAAGGACTTGCGGTACATTACCAGATTCCCAACTTGCACCAGTAATTTTGGCTCTTCGTTACTCTTTATGCTAAATCAACATACAAGATGCCAAGACAACATACGTTACGTCATTTCTTCGGCTAACATTTAAAATATCTCCTTCTTTTAATTGTTCGAGTATATTCTCGGCTAGTCTTTTCGTATAGGTTCGTTTCTTGGCGACAAAATCTAACTCTTCGCTAAAGGGT